>Ga0105050_10005015_pt1 | contig 17263 bp, 15 predicted proteins | sample FRY01_FD_78088 | JGI IMG/M metagenome (GOLD analysis project Ga0105050, IMG submission 78088) | Freshwater microbial communities from Lake Fryxell liftoff mats and glacier meltwater in Antarctica - FRY-01 | ecosystem: Environmental > Aquatic > Freshwater > Ice > Glacier meltwater ... | reverse complement strand
GGCACCAGCGCCAGCACATTGGCCAGCACCAGCCACAGGCAGAATGCGATCAGCGACAGGCTCATCGCGGGATCTCCGGCCGCTCACCTTTGGCGCGGCGATAGAGATAGATCAGCGGGTTGCGGAACATCGAGGCAAACCCGGCAAGGCCCAGCACCGCCCACCACCAGCCATGCGCCACCGCCATCCAGCCGATGATGACCGGCGCGCTCACCAGCAATATCAGGCCCGGCACCATCTGACCGCGCATCGGCAGCATCGCGGTGACCGTCGCCACCAGCACCCAGACACAGGCAAGAATGACCGGCAGACTCATGCTTGGGCCGCACCCTCGCGCAGGCCCGCAACACGCCCGCGCAACAGACCGAGGCCGGTTGTCCACAGGCCCGCGATAAGGCCGGGGAACATCGCCACGACGCCGATGCTGGCAAAAATCGCCGGAAGCCAGCCCTGCGACAGCAGCGCGCCCAGAATGATCGGCAGCGCCAGCGCGAGGAGCGCCCAGCGCAGCCGGTCACGGCGGTCCGCAGGGGCATAGCCGCTCAGCGCGGCAGCAAGGGTCCAGAGGCAAAACGCAATGAAGGCAAGGCTCATGATGTCATCCTTTCAGGGTCTGGGCCAGAATGTGGCCCGGTAATCAACCTTGAGGTGGCAGCCTCGCGTCGTGGTTTGGGCCGACCGCCGCTGGCGGTCAGCCCGCTTTAGTGTTGGCGCAGCCGGTCCGGCAGCGCATTGGCCCAGGCCGAAATCGTGCCCGCACCCAGACAGACAACGATATCACCTGGGCGGGCCTGTTCGCGGACCAGCCGTTCCAGATCATCCTCGCCGGTGACGGCACGGGCATGGCGATGACCATGCCGGATCAGGCCGGACACCAGATCATCGCGGCTCGCCCCGGCAATCGGGTCCTCGCCAGCGGCATAAATCTCGGTAATCCCCACCACATCCGCCTCGTTGAAACAGGTGCAGAAATCCTCGAAAAGCGAATGCAGGCGGGTATAGCGATGCGGCTGATGCACGGTAATCACCCGCGCACCGGGGGTATCTGCCACAGACTGACGCGCGGCCTTGAGCACGGCTGCAATCTCCACCGGGTGATGTCCGTAATCATCGATGATGGTCACGCCGCCAACTTCGCCGACTTTGGTGAAGCGGCGGTTAACGCCCGCGAAACCGGCGAGTGCTGTGCGGATTTCCTCGCGCTTCATCCCCAGATGCCGGGCCACGGCAATTGCGGCCAAGGCGTTGGACACATTGTGATTGCCCGGCATCGGCAGGGAACATCCCTCGATCAGCGCGTCTTCGGCTTGCAACTGCACATCGAAATGCGCGACCCCGGCCTTGTAGGTCAGATTGACCGCGCGGACATCGGCCTGCGCATTGAAACCAAAGGTCGTCACGCGGCGATCCGTGATGCGGCCCACCAGCGCCTGCACTTCGGGATGATCGGTGCAGCACACGGCAAGGCCATAAAACGGGATGTTGGAAACGAAGTCATAAAACCCCTGCCGGAGGCGTTCGATACTGCCCCAATGCTCCATATGCTCAGGGTCGATGTTGGTGACGATGGCAATTGTCGCGGGCAGGCGGTTGAAGGTGCCGTCGCTCTCATCGGCCTCCACGACCATCCACTCGCCCTGCCCCAGTCGGGCATTCGAACCAAAACGGTGGATGATCCCGCCATTCACCACCGTCGGGTCAAAGTTGCCGGCATCGAGCAGCGTCGCCACCATGGTCGTGGTCGTGGTCTTGCCATGCGTGCCCGCGATGGCGACATTCGACTTGAGGCGCATGAGTTCCGCCAGCATCTCGGCGCGGCGCACGATGGGCAAACCACGCTTACGGGCCGCGTCCAGCTCCGGATTGCCGGGCTTGATGGCGGATGAAATCACCACCACCTCGGCCCCTTCGAGGTTCTCGGCGCGCTGGCCTTCATAGACGATCGCGCCCAGCTTTTTCAGCCGCTCGGTGATGACCGATCCCTTTTGATCCGACCCCTGCACACGGTAGCCCTGATTGAGCAGGACCTCGGCGATGCCGGACATGCCGATGCCGCCGATCCCGACAAAATGGATCGGTCCCACATCGAGGGGGAGTTTGGTTGCTGCATTCATTCGGGGGCTTCCGTCCATCTTTTTCTCAGTCCTCTCCGCCTTAGGTCAATTCTTCCACAAGTTCCACCAATCGCTCGGTTGCATCCGGGCGGCCACATTCCAGCGCACGCAATGACATCTGCAGGGCGCGGTCCGGATCGCCCAGCACTTCGGCAATGCGCAAAGACAGCGGCGCCACCTCAAGCTCGGGCTCCGGGATCAGGGTCGCGGCGCCAGCGGCCACCAAGGCGGCGGCATTGGCGGTCTGCTCATCGCGAATCGCAATCGCCAGCGGGATCAGGATCGCGGGACGGCCAATCACACTGATATCGGCGACAGATGAGGCACCGGCGCGGCTGATCACCAGTTGCGCATCGGTCATGCGATGCGGGATATCGTTGAAAAAGGGCTGCACATCGGCATTGATCCCCTCTGCCGCGTAATAGGCGGCAACGCGGGTCATATCCTCGTCACGGGCCTGATGGCTGACCCGGACATTGCGGCGCAGGGGCTCGGGCAAGGCTGAAATGGCGGGCGGGACGACATCGGACAGAATGCGCGCACCCTGCGAACCGCCGATCACCAGGATCGACATCGGATAATCGCCGGGCGGAATATATGGGGCACCGGCGCGGTCCAGAATGCTGCGGCGCACCGGATTGCCGGTATGCACGGCCCTGACCCCGGCAGGCAGTGCGGTGGGCCATGTGCCACAGGCCACCATGGCGACGCGGCGGGCAAATATCTGATTGACGCGGCCCAGCACGCCGTTCTGCTCGTGGATCATACGCGGCAGACGCAGCACCCAGGCCGCAGCAATCGCCGGGATCGCAGGATAACCACCAAAGCCGATCACCGCAGACGGGCGCTCGCGGCGCATCCGCCAGATCGCGGCGATAACCCCGCAAATGATCTGAAACGGCACCTTGATCCGGTCCGCCAGCCCGCCCCGGGCAAAGGTGGCGCTGCCGACCTGCTCGACCTCGACCTGATTGGGAAACCCGCCAGCATAGCGCGCACCCCGCGCATCGGTAGAGAGCTTGACGCGCCAACCCTTGGCCAGCATCGCCTCGGCCAATGCCTGCGCGGGGAACATATGGCCCCCGGTGCCACCTGCGGCAATGATGAGCAAAGGCGCGGTCACCACTGTCTCCGACAGGCAGGGTGGGTTGAAACCCACCTTACTTCAGGTCGCCTTAAGGTACGTCTTGACCCAGCCTGCTCGCAAGGTCGCCGTAAGGTGGGTCTTGACCCACCCTGCTCGCAAAGGCGCAAACCCGTCATCTCACCGCCCCCGCCGCAGCAGGATATCACCAATCTCGCCCTGTGGCCGGGTGCGGGTAAAGGCCAGCAGCATGCCAACGGCAATTCCGCCCGCAATCAGGGACGATCCGCCATAGCTCACAAAAGGCAGGGTCATGCCCTTGGCCGGCAGCAGACGCACGGCCACACCCATGTTGATCATCGCCTGCACGCCAAAGGCACAGGCCAGACCGGTGCCGGCCAGGCGGATGAACGGATCACGCTCCTTCATCAGGCGCAGCAGCGAGCGCACCACGATAATGGTATAAAGTACAATGATGACCAGCACACAGATCAGGCCATATTCCTCGGCAGCCACCGCGATGATGAAATCGGTATGGGCATCGGGAAGCGACCATTTCACCTGCCCCTCGCCGACGCCGACGCCAAAGAACCCGCCCTCGCGGATCGCGTTGGTAGCATAACCAAGCTGGGTCGTCGGATCGACATCAGGGGACAGAAACCCGTCGATGCGGCGGGCGAAATGCTCGGAATTGGCATAGGCAAAGGTGCCAATGGCAAAGACCACAGCCGCCAGAATGACCAGCAAGGTCATCGGCGCACCCGCCACAAAATACATCACACCCCAGGAGAACAGGACCAGTGCGGCCTGCCCGAAATCAGGTTGCAGTGCCAGCAGAGCCACGATCATGATCGCAAGAACAAAGGAGTAGGTCTTGCCCGGCGGCCCGCCAATTTCCTGCCCTGCCGCCATGAACCAGGCCACCACGACGACGAAACCGGGCTTGAGAAACTCGGATGGCTGCACCGAGGCAAAACCGAATGAATACCAGCGCAAGGCACCCTTGCCGAAATCGGTGCCAAAGAACGGCAGGCCGAGCAGCGCGATGAACGCCCCGATGAAACCCACCACAGCCAGTCGGCGCACCATCTGCGGCGGCAGCATCGAGGTCAGCAGCATGACGATCATCGACAGACCGCCGAAAAACGCCTGCCGCGTGACATAGTAGAACGGATCAAGGTTATTGCGCGCAGCCAGCGGTGGCGAGGCAGCCAGCCCCAGAAGCAGCCCGATCCCGAACAGGATCAGGATGCAGGACATGGTCCATTTATCAATCGTCCGCCACCAGCGGGGAAGAACAGGATCACCGGCCCGAACCGGGACCGTCCCATAGACCATTTCCGTCATGGAGCACCGCCATCTGCCTCAACATCGCCCATTTTCCTGGTCTGACTGCAAGAATAGCGGTTTTTTTGCGGTCACGCTAGCCGCAAAGCGGGTTTTCCCGGGAACCGCTTTATTTATAGCGGGCAGAAGGCATGCCTGCCTCCTACGACCAGGATGAGACTATGCTGACGACCTGAGCCTGCATTCATTCTGGCAACAAATACTCGCCCGCCGCAGGCGCGGCATTCCTGCCACCCTTGCGCAGCCGCAGATTTGGCGGCAGGTCAGACCCATGCATGTCCAGACCCTCATCCTTGGCGCCGGTGCGGCAGGTCTTTTCTGCGCTGGGCGCGCCGGAGGCGATGTTCTGATCATCGATCACGCCAGTGCGGCGGGAGAGAAAATCCGGATTTCCGGCGGCGGGCGCTGCAATTTCACCAACCTGCACACCAGTGCGGCCAATTTTCTGTCCGAAAACCGGCACTTCGCCAAATCCGCACTCAGCCGGTACACGCCGCAGGATTTTCTGGCGCTGCTGGCCGCACACCACATTCCCTGGCACGAGAAAACGCTGGGACAGCTATTCTGCGACAGGTCTGCCAAGGACATCATCGGGATGCTCCTGACCGAAATGGCGCAGGCGGGCGCAGCGCTCTGGCTCGACACTACGATCGAGGAGGTCGGGCATGACGGGACCGGTTTTCAGGTCAGGCTGACGCGCGCCGGACGCAGCACGCAGGTCAGCGCGCGCAATCTGGTGGTGGCGACGGGCGGCAAGTCGATCCCAAAGATGGGGGCCACCGGGTTCGGCTACCGGATTGCAGAGCAATTCGGGCTGGCGTTGACCGAAACCCGCCCCGCGCTGGTGCCGCTGACCTTCGAGCCGGAGCGGTTCCGCGCGCTGGCGGGGGTATCTTTGCCGGTCCGGGTGCGTTGCGGCAAACAGCAATTCGACGAGGCGATGCTCTTTACCCATCGCGGGCTCTCGGGCCCCGCGATCCTGCAGATCTCGTCCTATTGGCACGAGGGTCAGACGATCAGCGTCGATCTGACGCCGCAGACAGATCTTTTGGCTGGGTTGCAGCGGCAGCGGCGGCAGGATGCCAAAAAGGCGGTCAAGACCGTGCTGGCGCAATATATCCCGGCGCGACTGGCCGAGGTGATCGGGCCGAACCTGCCGACCCAAGGTACCATCGGCGACCAAAGCGATGCGGTGCTGGCACTGGTCTGCGACGCCGTCCGCAAATGGGACATGCAGCCCCTCGGCAGCGAAGGCTACCGGACGGCGGAGGTGACACTGGGCGGTGTGGCAACAGCCGGACTCGATTCCGCCACGATGGCAGCGCGCAAGGTACCGGGGCTCTATTTCATCGGCGAATGTGTCGATGTGACCGGCTGGCTCGGCGGGTATAATTTCCAGTGGGCCTGGGCCTCGGCTGCTGCTGCAGCGGCAAGCATCCGGGGGTCAAGGTAAGGTGGGTTTAAACCCACCTTACGCTGCCGCAGGCTCATATTCCCCGTACCGTTACGACGTGTCATGCCTTAGGCTCGGCACATGATCCCCTGCCCAGAGGTGCGCCATGCAGACCCAGACCGTCAAGGACAGCCACCCGACCACCACCGCGCTGACCACGCAATTGCGCGACATCACCAAGACCCTGCCGCTGCGCGTGCTCTCGCCCGCCGACTGGACCCATTGGACCACACGCGGCTATGTCATCGTGAAAGGCGCGGTACCGCAGGAGAATATCGACCGGCTGACCGCACTGCTTTGGCGGTTTGACGAAAAAGACCCCGCTGATCCCGCCACATGGCAGGCGCCGCAGCGGCGCGATCACAAGATGACCGAACTCAACGGCACCGGCATGCTGGAAATCTACAACCACCTCTGTCTCTGGGACAACCGCACCGCGCCGCGCATCTATGACGCCTTCGTCGATATCTGGGACCGCACCGACCTCTGGGTCACCATCGACCGCGCCAACCTGAACCCGCCGCGCCGCACAAAGGGCAACCCGCAGGGCTTCATCCATTGGGACGTGGACACATCGCTGCGCCCGCTGCCCATCGGCGTGCAAGGCGTGCTCAGCCTGTTGCCGCAGGATGGCGATGTCGGCGGGTTCCAATGCGTGCCGCACCTCTTCACGCATTTCGATGAATGGGTCGCCACGCAACCCAGCGACCGCGACCCGATGCATCCCGATGTCACCGGGCTCGAGATCGTCAATATCGACATGGACCCCGGCGATCTGATGATCTTCAATTCGCTTCTGGCGCATGGCGTGCGCCCCAATCACAGCGACACCCGCGTGCGCATGGCACAATACATCGCGATGCAGCCCGCCGAGCCCGAAAACACCGCCGACCGGGCCGAGCGCATCCGCCTTTGGCGCGAGATCGACCATCCGCAGCGCGACGCCTTTCCCGGCGATCCGCGCAACTGGGAGCGGGTCCATAACGGCGGTCCGGCACGGCTGACCCCGTTGGGCGAAAAGCTTCTCGGTCTGGCAGACTGGTGATGGCGTAAGGTGGGTTCAAACCCACCTTACCGCACCTGAAAACCGCGCGAACTGCAGAACCTAATTCAACCCGGCCCGCACCAGTGCTACAAAATCATCGCCGCGCTGTTCGAAATTGTCGTATTGGTCAAAACTGGCACAGGCCGGGGCCAGCAGCACCGTCTCGCCCGGCTGCGCTTCGGCCATGGCGCGTTCCACCGCGCGGGCCATGGTGGTGCAGATCTCCGTCTCCACCCCCTTCAACTGCATGGCAAAATGCTGCGCCTCGCGGCCAATGACATAGGCCTTGGTCACCGCGCCCAGATGCGGCAGCAGGCGACTCAGCCCGCCCTCTTTTTCCAGCCCGCCACAGATCCAGCGGATCCGCTCAAAAGCCTGTAGCGCCTTGGCGGCACTATCGACATTGGTCGCCTTGGAATCGTTGACGTAACTGACCCCGTCCTGTTCGGCGATGCGCTGGCTGCGGTGCGGCAGACCGGGATAGCTGCGCAAACCCGCTTCGATCACCTTGGGACCCAGCCCGAGCGCGCGGCAAACCGCATAGGCGGCGCAGGCATTCTGATGATTGTGACTGCCCGGCAAACCCGCAATCCCGCGCAGGTCGATGGCCCCCACTTGCCGCCCCTTGCGCCATTCCGCCAGAAACCCCTTGCGCGCAAAGACCGCCCAGCCCGGCCCTTCGAGCTTGCCCGCCACCGACACCCGGATCACCCGGTCATCCGCCTGCCCCTCGGCCAGTTGATTGGCCAGATACTGCCCCTCGGCCTCATCCACTCCGATCACCGCGCGGTCCGGCCCGCCCTCGGCAAAGAGCCGGCGCTTGGCCGCGAAATAGCCACCCAGACCGCCATGCCGGTCCAGATGATCGGGCGAGAGGTTGGTGAAAACCGCGATATCGGGGGTCAGCGCCCGTGCCAGATCGGTCTGATACGAGGATAACTCCAGCACCACCACCTCCCCATCCCGCGCCGGCGCGATATCGAGCACGCCGACCCCGATATTGCCCGCCAGTTGCGCCGGACGGCCTGCAGCGGTCAGGACATGATGGATCAGCGCCGAAGTGGTCGATTTGCCATTCGAGCCCGTCACTGCCACCACACGCGGGGCCACGTCGAAATCATCCCATTCATAGGTGGCGAAAGAGCGGAAAAAGAGGCCGATGTCATTATCGACCGGCACCCCCGCCGCCCAAGCTGCCGCGATAACGGCATGCGGCGCAGGATAAAGATGCGGGATACCGGGCGAGGTGACGAGCATGGACACGGCTTCAAAGGCACTGGCCTTGGTCAGGTCACGCACCACCAACCCCTCAGCCGCTGCCGCGTCGCGCGTCTCCGGGCTGTCATCCCAGACCAGCACCTGCGCGCCCCCCGCCACCAGCGCCCGCGCCGTCGCCCGACCCGAACGGCCAAGACCCAGCACAGCGATGGTCTGATCCGTGACGCCCTGAACAGCAATCATCGCCGTCGTCCCTGTTGTTGGGGTGGAGCAGGGGGCTGTCTGCCCCCCACGGCCTGCGGCCTCCCCCCGAGGATATTTATGGCCAAAAGATGCCAAACCGCTTAGCGCACCTTCAGCGTTGCCAGTCCGATCATGGCCAGAATGAGCGAGATGATCCAGAACCGGATCACGATCTGCGGCTCGGCCCAGCCCTTTTTCTCATAGTGGTGGTGGATCGGCGCCATCAGGAACACCCGCTTGCCGGTACGCTTGAAGTAGAGCACCTGAATGATGACCGAGAGCGCCTCGACGACGAACAACCCCCCGACAATGGCCAGCACGATCTCGTGCTTGGTGGCCACGGCGATTGCCCCCAGCGCGCCGCCTAGCGCCAGTGATCCGGTATCGCCCATGAACACAGCCGCAGGCGGCGCATTATACCACAGGAACCCCAGACCGCCGCCTATCAGCCCGGCGCAAAAGATCAGCACCTCTGCCGTGCCCGGCACCGCATGCACGCCCAGATCATTGGCGATGGCCGAACTGCCGACGATATAGGCAATGACACCGAATGTGCCAGCCGCGATCATCACCGGCATGATCGCAAGCCCGTCGAGCCCGTCAGTCAGATTGACCGCATTGGCCGCGCCCACAATGACGATGACGGCAAAGGGGACAAAGAGATAGGACAGGTTGAAGAGCAAATCCTTGAACACCGGCACGGCGAGCTGAAATGTCAGCGTATCGGGGTGGTAGAGTGCCGCCCAATAGCCTGCAATCGCCGCCACGACGAGACCGGCGGCCAACCGGATCTTGCCTGACACACCGGCAGAGGTCTGCTTGCGCACCTTGGCGTAATCATCCGCAAACCCGATCAGCGCAAAGGACAGGGTAACGAACAGGATCATCCAGATGAACGGATTGTCGAGTCTGGCCCAGAGCAGGGTCGAGGTGAGCAGCGCCCCGACGATCAGCAACCCGCCCATGGTCGGAGTGCCCGCCTTGGCAAAATGGCCCTCGGGCCCGTCGAGCCGGATCGGCTGACCCTTGCCCTGTTTGCGGCGCAGCACATTGATCAGCGGCAGGCCAAAGACAAAACCAAATAGCAGCGCGGTAAAGAACGCCCCGCCAGCCCGGAACGTGATATAGCGGAACAGATTAAAGAAATCCCCGCCATCCGACAAAAACGTCAACCAGTAAAGCATCGCTCACGCCTCTTGAATTCTGCTCGTGCTGCGATGCCCGAGTTTGCGGATGGCGTCAACGACGCGGCTCACGTGACTGCCTTTTGAACCCTTGACCAGCACGACATCCCCCGCATCAGCGAGCTTTGCCACATCGGCGAGCAGGTCATCAGCCTGCGCCACCCAACGGCCCCGCTGCGCTTGCGGCAATGCGTCCCAAAGCGCCCGCATCCGGGGCCCGACACAATGCACTGTCGAAATGGCAGGCATCGCCGGATCGGCAGCCATACCGGCATGCAATGCCATGTCCTGCGGGCCGAGTTCGAGCATGTCGCCCAAAATCGCCACCCGGCGACCACGGCTCACCCGGCCGACACCATGGCGCGGCTCGGTCGCGGCCAGCACGGCCAATGCAGCCGAAAGCGAGGCGGGATTGGCATTGAACGCATCGTCGATCAGTTCGATGCTCGCCCCGTCCTGCCCCGCATCCAGTACCAGTTCCTCGCGGGTGCCGCGACCTGCGGGGGGCTGCCATTCGGCCAGCCCGCAGAGCGTGCGGGCCCGGTCCGCCCCCAGCGCATGCGCCACGGCGAGCACGCCCAGCGCATTGACGGCAAAGTGTTTTCCCTCCGTCGCCACCTTCAGCAGCATCGGCGTGCGCCAGGCCCGGGCCTGCCCCACGGTCGCATGTTCGCGCACTCTGATATCGGTCAGACGGTGATGATTGCCGGGATGGGTGCCAAAGGTGATGACATGCGCGCCACGGGCGCGGGCGGCGGCGATCAGGATCGGGCTGACCTCCAGATCGCCATTGACCACCGCCGTGCCGCCCGGTTCCAACCCATCAAAAATCGCGGCCTTCTCATGCGCGATGCCTTCGATACTCTCGAACGCCTCCAGATGCGCCGCCGCCACGATGGTGATCATCGCCACATGCGGGCGGGCCATCCGGGCCAGAGGCGCAATCTCGCCGGGGTGGTTCATCCCGATCTCGATCACCGCATAATCCGCATCGGCAGGCAGGCGAGCCAAGGTCAGCGGCACGCCCCAATGGTTGTTGTAACTTGCCTCGGCGGCATGGGTCTTGCCCTGCCCCGACAGCACCGCACGCAGCATTTCCTTGGTCGAGGTTTTGCCCACTGACCCGGTCACCGCCACCACAAGGGCGCGGGTGCGGGCGCGGCCTGCGATGCCAAGACGCTCCAGCGCTTGCAAAACGTCAGGCACGATCAGCAGAGGTGCGCCTTCTGGCACGTCGGCAGGGCGATGGGTCACAAGCGCCGCCGTCGCCCCCTTGGCCAGCGCCTGCGCCACGAAATCATGCCCGTCCCGGTCGGCCTTCAGTGCCACAAAGAGGTCACCGGGCTGCAGCGTGCGGGTGTCGATCGACACGCCATTGGCCTGCCAGTCCGTGGTGGTGCGACCGCCGGTTGCGGCAACAGCATCGGCAGCGGTCCAGAGCGGGGTCATGGTTTGGGCCCGCGAGGGTGGGTTGACACCCACCTTACTGTCCCGTTCCGCCCGGTAAGGTGGGTTTCAACCCACCCACCGCAAAGCCCAACCCTCGTAAGGTGGGTTTCAACCCACCTTACCCCCAAACTCATCATATCCGCCCCTCCAGCGCCGCAACCGATATGCTCGCCTGTTCGACATCGTCAAAGGGCAGCACATCGTCACCCACCACCTGCCCGCTCTCATGGCCCTTGCCCGCGATTAGCAGCGCATCCCCCACGCCCAGCGCATCGACGCCACGCAGGATCGCCTCGGCCCGGTCGCCCACGTCGGTGGCAATATCGCCGCCACCGGCCGCACGGACACCCTCCATCACCGCCGCCCGAATGCTCGCGGGGTCCTCGGAGCGCGGATTGTCGTCGGTCACGATCACCACATCGGCATGGCGCGCGGCGGCCTCGCCCATCAGCGGACGCTTGCCCCGGTCACGGTCGCCGCCCGCACCGATGATTGCCACGATCCGGCCCATCACATGCGGGCGCATCGCGCGCAGCGCCGTCGCCACCGCGTCCGGCGTATGGGCATAATCCACGAACACCGCCGCGCCATTGCCTCGCGTCGCAGCCAGCTGCATCCGGCCCCGCACGGTTTCCAGCATTGGCAGCGTGGCAAAGACCGCTGCTGCATCCTCTCCCGCCGCGATCACCAGACCAGCAGCCAGCATGACATTATCCGCCTGAAATCCGCCAATGAGGTCAAGGCGCACCTGATGCTGGCCGCCCTGCCAGCCAAAGCGCAGGTCCTGCCCGGTCGCATCAAACCGCTGGCCCAGCAGACGCAACCGAGCCTCTGGCGCGCGACCCACGCCGATCACCTCCTGCCCGCGCGCCGTGGCAGCAGCAGCGACCGCTGCACCCTTTGGGTCATCCAGATTGACCACGGCCACGCCATCCGCCTGCAGCACGCGGGTAAACAGGCCCAGTTTCGCCGCGAAATATGCCTCGAACGTCTGGTGGTAATCCAGATGATCCTGCGTGAAATTGGTAAACCCCGCCGCCGCGAGCATCACGCCATCCAGACGGCATTGATCAAGGCCATGCGAGGAGGCCTCCATCGCCACATGCGTCACCCCGGCGCGGGAGGCTTCGGCCAGCACCCGGTGCAAGGTGATCGGCTCCGGCGTGGTATGGGCCAGCGGATGGGTCCAGACCCCCTCGACCCCGGTGGTGCCCAGATTGACCGCGTCGCGGCCCAGCGCGACCCAGATCTGGCGGGCAAAGTTTGAAACCGATGTCTTGCCATTGGTGCCGGTCACCGCCACCACCGTCTCGGGCTGCGGGCCAAACCACAGGGCGGCAGTCCGGGCCAGCGTCTGGCGCGGGTCCTCGGCAATCACCAGCGCCACTTCCGCGCGGGCCAGCAGATGTGCGGCAATCCGGGCTCCGGCCGCATCGGTCAGCACCGCCACAGCGCCCATGCGCAGCGCATATTGGATGAACTCCGCGCCATGCACCTTTGCACCGGGCAAAGCGACAAAGAGCGTGCCGTCGCGCACCTGCCTGCTATCGACGGCAAGGCCGGTCACCAGCGCCTCACGCCCGCCCTGCGCCCGCAGGCCCAGGTCTGCCAGAGTTGAAACCCGTTCCTGCGCCATGTCGTCCCCGCCCCGCTTGCGGCCCCAAATACTGCCTAGTGTGCGGCGTCTGTTACTACCGAAAGGTCAGCAACTTCAACAGTCGGCCGCAATCCGAGCAGCGGCGCGGTGCGGCGGATCATCTCTGCCGCCACCGGCACAGCGGTCCAGCCAGCGGTGCGGCGCGGCTCCGGTCCGGAAGTTTCAACCGGCTCATCCAGCGTCACGATGATCACATATTGCGGGTCATTGGCAGGAAACACCCCCGCGAATGTGGAAATCACCTTGTCATCATAATAGCCACCCGTCGGGCGCGGCTTGTCAGCGGTGCCGGTCTTGCCGCCCACCTCATAGCCCGCCACTTCGGCGAATGATGCGGTCCCGCGCGTCACCACCTGACGCAGCATGTCGCGTGCTGCGGCAGAGACGGCCTCACTCACGATGCGCGGCCCGTCCTGCGGTGTGTCACGGCGCAGCAAGGTCGGAATGACCCGGGTGCCGCCATTCAGCAGCGAGGCATAACCCGCCGCAAGATGCAGCGGCGAAGCAGAAAGGCCATGACCATAAGAGATTGTCATCAAAGAGATTTCCGACCACTGACGCGGCAACAGCGGCGCCCCGGTCGGGGCTTCGACCATCTCGACCCCGGTAGGCGTCAGAAACCCGAGCGCATCCAGAAACGCGCGCTGCCGTTCCGCCCCGATCTGCAGCGCCAGCCGTGCCGTGCCGATATTCGAGGATTTCACGATGATATCGGTCACGCTCAGCGTAGCACCATAATTGCGGAAATCGCTGATCCGGAACCGGCCCCATGTCATCGGGCCGCGCGTATCGACCATCGTCGCGGCATTGACCAGCCCAAGCTCAAGCGCCTGCGCAATGGTGAAAATCTTGAACACCGAGCCTAGCTCGTAAACCCCCTGCACCGCCCGGTTAAACAGCGGGCTGTCGGACTGATCGCCCGAAGTCAGGACTTGCGGCCGGTTGTTGGGGTCAAAATCCGGCATACTGGCCATGGCCACGATCTCGCCGGTATGCACATCCATGATGATCGCCGTCGCCCCCTTGGCGTTCATCACCATCATGCCGCCATGCAGCACCTGCTCCATCGCTGCCTGCACCGTGAGGTCGATGGACAGTTCCAGCGGCGCGCCTTCATTGGCCGGGTCGCGCAGGCGGTCCTCGAACTGACGCTCGACCCCGGCCACGCCGATCACCTCGGCACTGTCCACACCTTCGCGGCCATAGGTTGCTCCGCCCAAAATATGCGCGGCCAGCGAGCCATTGGGATAAAGCCGGATCTCGCGCGGGCCAAAGAGCAGGCCCGGCTCGCCGATATCATGCACCGCCTGCATCTGCTCCGGGCTGACCTGACGGCGCACCCAGAGGAATTTGCGCTCCCCGGTAAAGTCGCGCAGTAGTCGTTCTTCCTCAAGTTCGGGAAAAATGGCGACCAATTCATGCGCGGCGCGCGCCGGGTCGATCATCTGCGGCGGCTGGGCATAAACGGCATAAGTATCTAGGTTGGTTGCCAGAATTCGGCCGTTGCGGTCCACGATATCGGCACGCTGGCCAATGATCGGGCTACCCGTAGCGGCGGCGCGCGGCTCTTCCGGTTCGGAATTGGCCAGCGCACCCATGCGGCCACCAATCAGCGCAAAGGCGCAGAAAAACATCAGGCCCATGACCAGTAACCGGCCCTCGGCGCGGGCGCGGGCCTTGTCGCGCAGATCCTCGTGACGCAGGCGCAGGTTCTCGCGCTCGATGGCGTCGGTATTTTCACCGGCAGCGCGGGCCTTGAGGATCCGGGCCAGCGGGCGCAGCGGGCGGCGCAATCTTTCCTGCATCAGAGCGGCTCCTCATCGGTCGGGGCATTGTCGCTCGACACTTCGATCGGGTTGCCGACCGACAGCATCTCGGGCAGCGGATAGGCCACCTGATCAATCGTGCCAAAGGCTTCGGGCAGCAGCGGCAGCAGGCCAAGCCGGTCAAAATTGAGGTCAGCCAATTCACGCAGCCGGTCCGGGCGGTTCTGATAGGCCCATTCCGCGCGCAGCACGCCGATCCGGCTATGCGCGGCACCGATCTGGGCATGCAGATTGCGCACCTCGCGCAGCGCCTGCTGGGTCTTGTAATTTTCCTGATAGGCCCAGAATGCCAATCCCATGACGGCCAGCGCCGACATGACAAAGAGAAAGCTTTTCACCGTCTGCCCCCACGCGTCGCCGGTTTTATCTCCGGCATCCCCAGTTTATCCGCATCCACATGGCCCGCCGGCGCCCCGGTGCGGCGGGCAATGCGCAGCTTGGCCGACCGCGCGCGCGGATTGGCGGCCAATTCCACGTCATCGGGCGCAATCGCCTTGCGCGTCACCGGCACAAAGGCCGCATCCACCGGCTCCGCCTCGGGGGCGTAGCGGTTGGTATTGGCCGCCATCCCGGCGCGTTCCTGCAAGAACCGCTTGACCATACGGTCCTCGACCGAATGAAACGTCACCACCGCCAACATCCCGCCCGGTTTCAGCGCACGTTCCGCCGCCGCCAGCCCGTCAAACAGCGCGCGATATTCGTCATTCACCGCGATGCGCAGCGCCTGAAACGTGCGGGTCGCGGGGTTGCTCTGGCCCGGCTTGGGGCGCGGCAGGCATTTGGCAACAATCGCAGCCAGTTGCAGCGTTGTATCAACCGGGCGCGCGGCGACGATGGCCTTTGCAATCCGGCGCGAGGCGCGCTCCTCGCCATAAAGATATATCAGATCAGCAAGATAGGCTTCTTCCGCCCCATTCACCAGATCATGGGCCGACGGGCCATCGGCACTCATCCGCATATCCAGCGTGCCATCCTTCTGAAACGAAAACCCGCGCTCGGGCGTGTCGATCTGCATCGAGGACACACCCAGATCAAGCACAACACCATCGAGCGGCTCGCCCGCCAGCAGGTCCAGTTGCGCAAAATTACCCTCGCGCAGCACCAGCCTGTCGCCATAATCCGCAGCCCAGTCTGCCGCCATCCGGAACGCCAGCGGATCACGGTCCACCCCGATCACGCGCGCCGCCCCCGCCTCCAGCAACGCGCGGGCATAGCCACCTGCGCCGAATGTCCCGTCAAGCCAGACACCCGCCACCGGCGACACCCCTGCTATCAGCGGGCGCAAGAGGACGGGGATATGCGGTGCGGGATCGGTTTGTGCGGCGGCAGCAGCCATCAGGCCTAACTCCCGCCCGGTTGCAGCAGAACCAGCGGATCAAAGCCTTTGGGCTTTTCCTGCAGCCAGGCGCGCGTCTCGGCACCCTCAGTCTCGGCCCAAGTCTCGGCATTCCAGACTTCAAAGAATTCGCCCAGACCCGAGAAATAGACCTTCCCCTCGGTCAGCCCGATCTTTTCACGCTGTTTTTGCGGAATGACCATGCGGCCGTCACGGTCCATCTCGGCGGTCACCGACTGGCCCAGGATCAGGCGAGAGGAAATGTTGCGCGCCTCGGACCCGCGCGGCAGGGCGAGGATATCGGCCTGAATCTGCGCGAATGCGGACATGGTGTAAAAGTGAAGCCGCCGGTCCAGATGATCGCCATAAAGGATCTTCATCTCGACAGCGCGGTCGGGGGTGCGGTCGGGATCACCGGCTGCCAGCACGCGACGGAAATCGGCAGGGATCGACACGCGCCCCTTGCCATCTACCGTGAGCGTATGCTCGCCTGTGAAAATCGGAACCACTGTCGCGGTCCTTCCGCTTGCCCTTCCCCCCGGATATCATTGGATTTTATACGAAAACGGCGGATTGTGCTGCTGCCACTGCACAATCCGCCGCCCTCGTCCCGTCGCCGGGAGTGTCCGACTGCGCGCGCCACCTGGGGGGATGTCTGCTCGCTCGCGCGCCGGATTCTGTTTCGGAAAGTATGGGGGTTGCCTGTAAGTAACCTGCCTCGCCGTTGGGGTTCTTTGTTTTGCCCCGATTGGTCTTGTGTGGACTGCCCGTCGTTTCCTTGAGATGACAGTAGCCATGGGAATTTCTCCCACGCAACTAAAATCTTTCGATAGACCCTACCAGATTAGGGGAAACAGCCCCCCACAGGACAAGATATGGGACAGAGATCTTATGGATTTGCCCCTCAATTAGCGATCATTTGAATCACACCATCTATATATTGTGTTTTTTCGTCAGCTGACAATTTTCCCATGTTTTCCCAGACTGAAGCAAATGTTCCACGCTGGGTCGACCTCTAATACAGAACAAAACAAGATCATGCTACTGCCAGTACCCGATCGACACCGAATCAAGGCCGCGTGATTCGGCGTGAATCAGCGTGAGGAGGAGGGTTTTCCCATTCCGCCTACCCCGGCCATGATCGTGGGCTGCGGGTCACAGTCCCGGCCCAGCCTCCGCGCGCCGGCCATTTTTGCTTGGTCCGGTGCGCCGCACGCGCGACCCTTGCCGTCAGTTTGTTGCAGACGAGGACAGCCAGCATGACCGCCTTCGCCCCTTTGCAGCCCGGTGACCCCGCGCCATGGTTC
>Ga0105050_10005012_pt1 | contig 17267 bp, 12 predicted proteins | sample FRY01_FD_78088 | JGI IMG/M metagenome (GOLD analysis project Ga0105050, IMG submission 78088) | Freshwater microbial communities from Lake Fryxell liftoff mats and glacier meltwater in Antarctica - FRY-01 | ecosystem: Environmental > Aquatic > Freshwater > Ice > Glacier meltwater ... | reverse complement strand
CAGATTCGGCACGGGCAGATTCGGCACGGGCAGATTCGGCACGGGCAGATTCGCCGTTGGGCAATTAGGATTCGGAAACGCCTTCAGGGTATCGACGTCGCTGTCGGACCCTTGCTGGTGGTGAACCCGATCGATCGTTGATGGCGATCATGGGCGAAGCCAAGGTTCTAGAGTTTCGTTTTCGGTTAGAGCGTTTGTCCCAAGGTCACTGCATGGTGGTTGTGGGATCTTTGGGGACAATTTTTAGGCGCCGAGCAGTAGATCTTTGAAATCATGTTAATGGAGTGGCAAATCAGCATGACGCACGCAGTAGAAAGTAAGTTCCAGAAGGCTAGACGCTGTAATTCTCGTGGTGAACAAGCGGGCGTTGCCTTTAATCGTTCCAAAGTAGAACGGTCGGCGAACTTTCTATCGGGTTGGTCTTTGTTTGCGAACCCGCGTCATTGGTTAACGGTCTGGGTAGCCTTGTTGGTGGGCGTGGTCTTGATTCCCAATTCAAACGATTTATTGGCTAGCGAGTCCACAGGCGAATCAAGTACCGCCAGGGGTTTGCTTGCAGAATTTGCGCCGCAGAACCTGCCGTCAGTCGAAGGTGCTAACCCAGAAAGTGCTGGAACCCAAGGGGCGTCTGGCGGGTGGTTGTCCGTTATTTTTTCGGGCGGTCCGATCGGGGTCATCATTGTGCTGTTGTTGGCAACCTTATCGCTGTGTTCTGTGTATTTGGTGATTGATCAGATCTTGACCCTCAGGCGTTCGGAACTGATCCCCAGTGGATTGGGGGAAGAAGCGAGGGATTTGTTGCAGGCGGGCAAGTCGGAAGAGGCGACGGAATTGTGTCAGCAGAAGCCGAGTATGTTGTCATTTGTGCTATTGCATGGCATTGAAGAGCTGCCTTTTGGTTGGACGAGCGTGGAAAAATCTTTGGAAGACGCTTTGGCCGAGCAGTCTGCGCGACTTTATCGTAAGGCTGAATACCTGTCCGTCATTGGAAATATTGCACCGATGGTCGGATTGTTGGGGACGGTTTTGGGAATGATTTTGGCGTTTCAGCGTGTGGCCGAGAGTCAAGGAACCGCCAGTGCTTCGGATCTTGCTGAGGGTATCTACCAGGCATTGATTACAACCGTGGGGGGGTTGATCGTTGCGATACCTTCTTTGGGTGCATTTGCCATATTCCGCAATCGCTTGGACCAATTGGTTGCGGAAGCCGCTTACATGGCCCAGCATGTTTTCTCTCCGCTGAGAAAAAGAAAAAGTAGCAGTGAAAAACGGCAGTAGCGAAGAGATTTAAGTCCTTGAAACATGATAGGCAATTGATTTTCCGTTGGTTTGGCGCCGCTGTGAGCGATCCGCTGCTTCGTGGCTGCTGGCACGATTTTCTTCGATTTCAGGCTTTCCGCCATATAAATATTGGGCCGCCACGAACTTTGGCTTGGAAAACCGCTACACTTTCGCGGGATTAGCGTAGACCCGAAAGGATTTAGGGAACTATCATTGTAAGTAGGTGCCCTCAACAACCGGTTTTCTTTATTTGCTGGATGTCTTCCGTTCCCGCCCATTCTTTTTGATTATTAATGGTAGTACCAAGGCCTGCGCTTCCAATGTTTGAACCCGAAATTGACAATTCGCAAACCGTTTCCTGGCGACAGGCTAACGGCATCGATGTGACCCGAGTGGGTGACGATACGGATGTGATTTGCGGAAAGTTGATGGACGAATTCGCAGTTGTGCGAAAAAGTCAGAGGATCAGTTGGACGACTCACGTCAAGTTCGTACGCTGCTTGGGTTCCGGTGGTCAGGGGGTTGTTTATCTGTGTGAGCGCCCGGGTGCGGATGGTTTCACACTGCCGGTGGCACTCAAACTGTTTTCGCCCGAACGTTATTCCAAAATGGAAGATTACGATGAATCGATGCGGCGAATGAGCTCCGTGGCCGCTCGGGTTGCGCGCATTCAGCATGAAAATCTGTTAGTGGTTCAGAACATGATCGACCGCAATCGTGTTCGAATCATGGTCATGGAATTCGTCGAGGGTTTTGACCTTCGGCAACTGTTAAGTTCCAACACGTTGCTTGTGACCAGCAAGCGTATGCCGACCGATCAGCAACAGTACTTAGATCGAGTTCTATTTACCCAAGGGCTTACCCAGCCGCGCTTTAAGGCTGGCGTGGCCATGTCGATCGTGCGTGATTGTTTAGCGGCCTTGGCGGCTTTGCATCGCAATCGTATCGTGCATGGCGATATTAAGCCTGCGAACATTATGTTGCGTCGCAGCGGGCACGCTAAAATTATCGACATTGGTTCGGCATTTCAATCGGATGAACCGCCCGATCGATTAAATTGTTCGCCTGAATACGCAGCGGTCGAGGTCTTGATGGGTGAAGACAGCACCCCGCTTAGCGACCTTGCCAGCTTGGGCTATGTGCTGGTCGAACTACTGGCTGGACAGCGACTGTTTAAGCGGTCGCTGAACTTAGCGGGCTTGGTTGCGGCTAAGCATGATTTGCCCAACCGATTGACGACTTTGCTGCCTGATGAAGTGCTTCGTAATGATCTGCTGATGGGCTTTATTCACCAAATGATTGCTCCGAATCCGATGAATCGATTTCCCAGTGCGGAAGCGGCGGATTTGGTTGAACACGGGGCAGCTGCGTTTCATCGTCAGTTAGTGAAAAGCGACTTGGCCAGCGAATACGATAACGACATTCGTATTTTGGTCCAAGAGATTTTGGACCACCATCCGCAACTTTCGTAGTGATCTGTTCGGGACACCGGATCGCTTGTGTCGAGGCCATCTTTGTGTCGGGGCCATCTTTGTGTTGTTGCCTCAATCGCAGTATTCTCTTAATTGCAGTGCGTCCCGGAACCGCGGTCGCAATAAAGTCTGGCACAACCACGCTGCCTTTTTGAGGGTGAGCGGTTAGACTTTCTGTTTTAGTGAACGAGTATTATTTCTCTTGGAGTCACGGTTCAGTTTTGCAGGCATCTGCGAATGCCACCATGATTTGATCATGGAAGTTGTAGCTGAGACGTCGAAACCTAGAATTGCGAGTGTTTGCCCAACGGAGTGAGTCTGGCATGGCGGCTAAGAAAAAGGCAGCTTCGAAAAACGATTCGGACCAACAGCAATTTGACTTTGTGCCGAAGGTCGACTCGGATCAGCTCCAGAATCAATCCAAAGAAGTGGCCAATTCAAAACGTACTGCAGCGTCGTTGAGCTCTTCGACGGATCTTACTTCACAAGCGTTGTCGGGGAACCATGAAGTTGCCAAGGAGAAAGTGATCGTTCCCAACGAAGTGATTCTTGCATCGGCAGGAACGGGTAAGACTTTTCAGTTATCTAATCGCTACATCAAGTTATTGGCATTGGGGCACGATCCTCGGCAAATTTTAGCGACGACGTTTACCAAAAAGGCTGCTGGCGAGATCCTGGAGCGAATTGTCCAACGCTTGACTGAAGCGGCGTTGACTGAAGTGGCGGCAAGTTCGTTAAGTGAATTTATTGACTATCAACTAACGACCGTTGAAGCTAGAGTTTTGCTACGCCGTTTGATTCGTTCGCTAAACACGTTGCAGATTGGCACGCTTGATGGTTTTTTTGGACAGGTGGCACGAAGTTTTTGCTTTGAACTTGAATTGCCACAAAACTGGCAAATTGTTTCTGACCAAGAGGAAAGCCGACTTCAGAATCGTGCGATATCTTTGACGATGCAGGAAACCGGCGTTTTAGAACTATTGCACTTGATGTCCAAGGGCGAAGTCGCACGAGGGGTTGGCCAGCAAATGCGTTCAGCAGTAGCAGAAATCTATTCTATTTACTCGCAAACCGAAGAAGCAGCGTGGTTAATCCCGGGTGCTGTAAGCAAGAGTGAATTCCCCAAAAGCGATCGCTTGCGACTGACGTTGCCAGAGGTTTCCGATCAAATGAGTCCCAAAGCGGTGGCATCGTTGGAAAACTTGCTGGAACTGGTGGACGGTCATCGTTGGGAAGAAATTGTTGGCCACACGCTGGTTAAAAATGTACGGTCGGGTAGTGGCAGTTTCAACAGAAAACGCCTGCCTGAGTCGACCATTACTGCCATTGAATTCTTGATCGCTCAAGTGGACCAACTTTTCATTACCCAGTTGCAAGAGCGAAACGTCAGTGCCTATAAGCTACTGACACTATTTGATAAACATTATCACGAAATGAAGTCAGCAAGCGGTGATCTTCGGTTTGATAACGTCCAACATCGCCTGGCACGTTGGGTCGGTGAACTGGAAAATCCAGCAAGTCGCATGGTAGCTCGCTTGGATTTTCGCATTGAACATTTACTGTTAGACGAATTCCAAGATACGGTGCCGCAACAATGGAAAATATTGTTTCCGATTGCCAAGGCCATCGCAGACCCTGTGCCTACGGGGGCAGGGTCTGCGGTCGATCAAGGAACCTTGTTTTGCGTAGGTGACCAGAAACAAGCAATTTATCGCTGGCGAGGTGGTGATTCTAGGATCTTTGGAACCGTAAAGGAAAGTTTTAAGTCGGTGCAACAGCGTGCGATGAACACGAGTTTCCGTTCGTCGCCAGTGGTGTTGGATGCAGTCAATCGCGTTTTTGAGAATTTGCATCGACACCCTTCCGCACAGCAATGGGAGGGGTTAGTGGAACAATGGGCCGAAACATTTCAGTCGCATAAGGCCGCCGTGAAAAATGAAAGTCTGTCCGGATACGTGACGTTGGAACAGGTGGTCACGCAAGAACTGGATTTACTTGAAAAAGCCGCTCAACGGATCGCCGAACTGTATCACGCAACAGAAGGATTTTCGATCGGAGTTTTAGTCCCCAAGAACGATGACGTGGCTAAGATTCTGGGGTTCCTGACGAAATTGGGTGTGCCTGCCAGCGAAGAAAGCGGCAATCCTTTGTCCGATTCAGCGGCGATTGAAATTATCGTTTCTTTGTTGCAAGTAATCGATCATCCAGGAGATACCGCTTCTTGGTTTCATGTACTATTTTGCCCGGTTGCCCCACAATTGCTGACGGGATTATCGCTGGAAGAATTGCAGTTGGCGAAGGAGGCTTTGACCGCGATATCTTCAGGGAAATCGAGGCTGGAAACCGCTGCCAGCGACGACGCCAAGGGTGTGTCTCAGGCTTCACGAAGTCCACATGAAATTCCCGATGAACGTCATTCGACAAAGTCGTTCGAAGCCAAACAAGCTGGGAAACAGGACCCTAATCTTCGCGATCGATTGGCGCAATGGTCAATGCAAATGCAACGTCGCATCTTGGAAGTTGGGCTGGGGCCAGTGGTTTCAGATTGGGCTCAAGCGTTAGCAACCATTGGAAGCGATCGCGATCAAACGCGTTTACGACAGGCAACGGCAGCCGCATTCGGTTACGAGAATCCGACTCCGTTGCGGAGTTCTGAATTTGGTCGATACCTAAGTCAATTGAAGCGGTTGGAACGCACTTCTGCCAGAGTCAGAGTGATGAATATTCATCAATCCAAAGGCTTAGAGTTTGATATCGTTGTGTTGACTTCGCTTGAGGGGTCGTTGTCAACGAATATTGCCCAGGCAGTAATCTGGGATCAACCTGACTTGACCAAGGATCCGTCGGTGGTTTGTCGTTATACCAATAGTGACAATTGGCCATTGCTGCCGTTGCAATATCAGAAGATGTTTCAAACGCATAAACGTGAGCACTGTAATGAACGGCTATGCCAGCTGTATGTCGGAATGACTCGGGCCCGTAGAGCTTTGCACATGATTGTGAATCAAGCTAAGGGCGATTTTCCTCAGTCACCAGCGGGTATTTTGAAGTCCAGTCTAATCGATCGCGACGACGAAGCGATGGCTTCAAAGAAGAAGGCCAAGTCCACGGAAGCCCCTTTGGATACGGTTTGGTTTTGTAGTGGCGACCCGAATTGGGCGCAGCCGATTGTTTGCATCGCGACTGAAGAATTGCCGGTCAAGTTAGGTGAGGCTGCGACACCGCTTCCAGCGGTCGCATCTAGTCGCCGCATGCCGGCGATTGCGCCGGGGCAAAAGATACTACTGGCACCCGATCTGCGAAATCCAGTTCGCGGCTTGCCGCGGACCAGTCCTTCTTCGCTGGAGGGTGGTTCCCGGTTTCCATTGGTATCATTGTTAAGTGATCCTGATCGGCAGACGGCATTTTTGAAGGGTCAAATAATTCACGGCTGGTTTGAATTGATTCTCTGGTTAGAAGACCAGGTGCCAAGCGAGGAAGAATTGGTTAATTGTGCTGCGAAGATCGAGATGAATCGATCCCTGTGGGAAGATTGGATTCCGGAATTTCAGGCAATGCTGCAGTTGCCAAGTGTGGTTCGCCTACTTAGTCGTGCTTTCTATCAGCAGCCTAATTTGGACGACTTTCCCCAGCAATTGATCGATGATTTGCAAGCGAATGTTGGCGTCAAACCGACTCAAGCGTTGCCGTTGGAATTGGTCGCTCAGAACGAAAGACCCTTCGCGATTTTGGACAACGGCCAATTGATGAACGGTTTTATTGATCGCTTGGTGGTGAGTATTCACAATGACAAAGTCGTCGCCGCGGATGTCGTCGACTTTAAGACGGATCGTTTCGAAGATCCTCCGTCCGCCGATGCAATTGAAGCCAAAGTCCAGCATTATCGTCCGCAATTGGAGGCTTATTGCAATGCAGTCGCTCGCTTGACAGGTTTGCCAGTGGGCGCCATCACCGCGAGGCTGGTTTTCGTTTCAATCGATCAAGTCAGGCGGATTTGACGTTTGGGATATTGAATGGATGAGTGCAAACGTTTGTGACAACGTGTTGGACTATTCCAAGTCCAATTCGTCGGATTCTGAAGGGATGTGGGCAATTGCGGTGCTTTGACTATCTGTTTTGGTGGAGTCAGATTTCCACAAGATCAGTGTGAAAAACATCAGCATTTCCAGGGATGGCGCAGGGCTATAAATCATGCTTTCAACCATACCGCCAACCAAGTAGACAGGCGTGAATGCCCGTTGAAAGGGGTCTGGGTTGTTCAGCAAGCGAAATAGGAGGATCAGGAAGAAATAGGCCAGCAAAATTCCCGCGATCAAGCCACAGCTTAGCAATCCATTAATGATAATGTTGTGGCAATGAAAGCTATGATTGATCATCACAAATCGAGGGGTTCCGTAGCCAAACCCTGTCAGCGGTCGCTCTTGAGATCGCTCAATGGCATAAGCCCAAATGTCGCTTCGACCTGTGAGGCTTGTTAATTCCGAGGTATTACCGGACTTTGAAATGGAACGCAAGAATTTAGAGATGAAGCTGTCCAGTTCTCCTTTGCCGGCGGGAATCAACAAGGAAAAGAACAGGATGGAGATGACTAGCAAGATTTTTGGCAGCAATTTCGAGAAGGAAATTTTGTCCATGAAAATGCCGTAGGTTCCCAGGATCGTCAAGATGATCGGGGTCCGGCTTAGACAGCAATAGATCGTTATGACCCATAACACGGCCGCGACCAGAACCACACGGTAGTGCACCACCCCTTTTCTGGCCAATAGCATCAACATCAGCAAAGCTGAGCTAACGTAAAACCCTAGTGTATTGGGATGTCCAAGCCCGCCCATGCGAGAAAGGAAGTAGTCGATGGTGATGTACTCTTTCCAGATTCCAATTTCTGGGATCGCCAAGTAGAAGACCCAGGACGTAAGAACATAACCAACTGCGCCGGTGGCCAAGGCCAATATGAATTGCGATTTGGTAAGTAGTTCCAAGGCCGCCGGCAGGAAAATCAACATGGTCCAAAGACATATTGCGGTCACAGCCGAATAAGAAAGAGCGATCGAAGTAGGGACCGAAAGCAAGACAATCACGCCGTACAACGCGACCAAGAAGCCCGGGTAGGTGGAGTAAATTCGGAAGCAGCTGCCCAAATTCAGAATGCCAAAAAGCCCCAAGGCTCCGCAAACTAGCAAGCGAAGATAGATCTGAAAGTTGATGCTAAACGACATTGCGTTTGCACCTTGGAAGTCCGCTGAATTGACCAATACCATGGTCACAGTCAGTAGAAATGCAGTTAGGATTCGTACGTCACTGAAAGAATACTGTTGAACCAGCACATCGGCAGCGCGAGATGCCAAAGAGGCGTTTTCGTGAATTTCCCGGGTAGATGATGCCATTGCTTGCTGCGGACAAAAGAAATCGAACTTCGAAACGCTTGGTTCTAGTATAGAAAGGCGTCAACGATTAACCAGTCTTTTTCGGTTCAGCTGGGATGCAAATGGTCAGCGGATGATTCGTGACCAATAGCACAATTGGGATAGACCTGCCGGTTTGCCGGTTGTGGTGATTACTTCTTTCCTGCCGCCCGTTTTTTGCGGAAAAATTCGGTCAGAATGTCGCTGCAATCGGCTTCCATAATACCGCCGATGGCATGGGCTTGATGGTTTAGCCTTGCGTCCGTCAACATTTGATAAACCGAACACACCGCGCCGGCCTTGGGATCGCTGGCTCCGAACACGACGGTCGGGATCCTGGCTTGTAAGATGGCACCGGCACACATTGGGCAGGGTTCTAACGTGACATATAAAGTGCAACCTTCCAGTCGCCAATCGCCCATCGCGGTGGCGGCTTGCGTTATCGCTAGAATTTCTGCATGGGCCGTTGGGTCGCAGAGTTTGATTTTTTCGTTGCAAGCCGAACCGATAATTCGTTGTTGGGCATTAACGATTACCGCGCCCACTGGGACTTCATCCAGTTCGAAAGCGGATACCGCTTGGTTCAACGCTAACTTCATGAAGTGACTGTGATCCAGTTCAGGCAGAAAAGAATCATCGGGAAACATGGAATCGGTAATCACTTATGCGACTCTTTGGTTTGCAGGCGTATCAGGCGAAAATCGGAAACGGCGGCCGTTGTTTGATAGGTGCTAAGCCCAATCGGTTGCGACAATCTAACTTCTGGACGAACGGAAAACGTGTGCCCTTGGCGTGGCTGGTCGGCTACTTTCTCTTGATCGATCCAGGCCGCGACTCTTTCTCTAGTGACTCGGATGCGTACTAAATACCAGCGGCCGTTCTCAAATTTTTTCAATGACCTGGTATCGTTTCTCGCCGCATCCTTGCCGTCCACGCTGGACAAGCCAACGGTCATTCCGCCCCACCCCCCTGCAATGAACGAACAGTATGCATCGCCAATCGGGAAAGTCAAACCGCAGAAGAAATCGACTCCGTCCACCTTCTTGATTCGCAACTGAAGTTCATAATTTTCTTTGGGTACCTGATCGACACTAAGTTCCTTTATGCCTTTGAAGGTGATGCCCGTCATGGGATAGCCTGTCGACAACGTCATGATTCCGTCTTCAATTTCAACGTCCTGTTCTCCGCCAAAATTTGTTTTCGTCCAGGCAGCCAGCGTTGTCTTGTCGAACAGTTGAATGGGTTGACCAACCGTTAGGTAAGTGTCGTCCGCTTGCGGAAGGTTTGCAAAAGGGTCATCTGATTTTTGTTGCGGTTTCTGGGCAGTGGCAGGTGAATTTTCTTCTTTCTCCTGAGCATTGTCGGCGGGTAGTTTGGTGGAAGCTGCAGACACTTGTTTCACGATTTGATCGACGCCTTGGTTAAGCAATAGTTCGCAGAATCCGAGCCCACGGGCGGTGCCCGAATGGACTGAAGCACGCACCCAAACTCGGTTGGGTAATTCGCTTAACTTTGCCGCAGAAATGCTAAACTTGCCACCGATACTTTGAACGGTCACGCGATCGATGACACGGTCGTTGGCCCGCTGATAATCTTCCGCTAAACCCTCGTTAAACTGTTGGCTGGCGACGTATTTGGTTCTCGATTTTGGTCGAAAGCCGATTCGATCGAGTGGGTGCAGCACTTCTAATTCTACGTCCACTGCTTGCGGCCCCGATGCGGGCAATTGACCGGTCACTCGGAGAGAGCCATCGGTTTGTGCCGATGCTTGCAGGCTAATGTCCGAGAATTGAGGCAGCCTTAACAGTGGATCACCAAACAGCGTCATCATTTCTGCGTGTTCATTAATCTCTTGGTCAAGAATGTCAGAAGTCGGGCTAAACAGTTTCGCCATTTGCGTCAGCATCTTTTGATAGTCGATCGGTTCGGATTGGCTTGAGTTCGCCGGGCTATCAGTCGGTTGGCTGGGCTTCGAGTCTTGCTCTTTTCGATTTTCGGTCGCCTTAAGGACCATGGATCTTTTGGCTTGCTGTACCCAAACGCCTAGTTCTTTGGGGCTATCGGTCCGGTAGGAAGTTAACATTTCAAAACCAAGTGTTGCAAGTCCGAATGGGGCGGTTACGCCTGTACCTGCCAGAACCGCGACTGGACCTGCGGGTTGAACCAACATGCTTTCGGCCAGACAGTCATTGCGGTTGGCGAATTCGCCTGTCGAACAGGCTAGAAGCAAGGCGATCGATGGCGTCGTGCCCGTTAGTTTTTCGGTGTTTTTTGTTGTAATCGTGTTCACTTCGCGATCAGGGAAGCGGGCACTATCCAATCCCCACGGCGCACCATGTCCCATGTAAACCCAAAATAATGCACCGCGATTTAGGCTGTCGAAAAACTTCTGTTGATAGTTTTCAGGGCCTGGGCAGTAGACGCTGCGCCAACTGGCATGAGTCATGTGCACGTGGTACTGGCCAGGAATCAGGTCGGTTAGCAACCGAGTGGCAGTGTTTTCAATAAGCTTGTCTTCCAGGAAGCCAAAACCGCCCACGCCCGCCACAAATTCAATTCGCTTCTTGGCAAACTGTAAGTCGGGATCGGTTTCAAAACGCAGTGTCTTGGAGATGATGGGTTGGATTTCTTCTTGGCGATCCACTGACCATCGTCCGATTGCCAGGTCGGGCGCATGGTCGCCATCTAGATCGGCATACCAATTGTCCGTCGCCACAATTTCAGGTCCGCCAAATCGCCCGCTAACTTCGCAAGGAACAAATCCCGTCGGAATTCCGTTGCGCGAAAATGCAAAGCGACTGGGGACGTCGCCCACCAACAGGACGTACTTAAGACCCAGTTTGTGCTGGCGAAGTAACAGGTCTTTCAATTGCACTGCGGTTTGTGGAGTGTCTACCAAGCCGATGGTTCGACCTTGGGCAGTGCGGTAATCCAACCACGGTCGCATGTCTTGTTGCCAGTCGGCAGGGCAAACCACAATCGTGTCCAGTTGCAGTTCCTCTGGCTGATTGCCGGGAGTCGGTGAGGAAATAATCTCTGCCCAGGCACCGGTCTGTGAATGGGGCGTCTGATGGATCGACGGTTGCCCGTCGCCCTTGTTTTGGGCCGCTTTGGGATCGCTAGGATTTTCGTCAACGGTGTTTATGCCGGCAGGAAGTTTTTCGAAAGGGTTTTCCGAATCAAGTTCCGATGCGACTTCGGCGTCGGTGCTTGCGCCGGAATCAAGAGTTTGCTCAAGGGCCAGGGAAAGTGCCGGTCGCTTGGTTTGATGGCGAACTGAGGCAGCAGAATCCGTTGCACTGGCAGGATCGAGGGATGTTTTGGGGAGCGTTGCTTGAGCCGATTTGACGTACGGTTTGATCGACAAACTAGGCACCGGCAAGCAAAGCCAAACGATCGTCCCAACGGTCGTTAACCCAATCAACGCCAGCAAGCCATAAAGAGCACTGGACCCCCAGCCGCAGCAGCGACCCCCAGCCATACCTGCGGATTCAGATTCCATGTCAGGCATTTGATTTAATGGGATTTGCTTGGCGTTGACCATTGACCTGTTCTCCACTATCGCTCTTGGCAGCCCACTTCTAAACAACCACTTCTAAACAACCACTTCTAAGCAACCACTTCTAAGCAACCGTGTCTAAACAACCGTGTCTAAGCAACCGTGTCTAAGCAACCGTGTCTAAGCAACCATACCGTCGTTGCCGATCGATTCGGAAATCAACCATTGGCTTTGATTTGGATTTGAATACCATTGTTCAAGCAATCCTGATCTTGGACAAGCTTGATTTGCTGCATTCAAAGGCCGATATTAGGCGTTCAAAGCTATGTGACTAGTCGCAGACATTGCTGGCGTTACCAGTAATTGGAACGCTATCACTTGTTCGTCGTCGGATTAATCTTTCGGAATATCAGGCAGTAGTTGTCTTTAAGCAACGATGGGGATTCCATTAGTTCGAAACCCGCTTCCTCAATTTCTTTTTGGAACACCCTTTTGCCAGCACGGACATGGCTGATAATCCAAGCACTGCTCTTGCCTGCTTCTCGCTCGAAATCCACCACGACCATACGTCCACCGTCCTTCAAAGCACTGTGCAGTGAAGCCAGCGTGCGTTGCGGGAATTCGAAATGGTGATACGTGTCGCAGATGTAGGCCAGGTCAATTGAATTGGGAGGGAGCGTCGTTGATTTGTCATCACAAATAACGCCTACAATATTATCGATGCCGTCTTTTCTGGCGGCTAGTACAATTCGATTGACAAACGATCGGGCGATGTCCACTGCGAAGACTCGTCCTTTTTTGCCCACTTTCTCGGAAAAGATTCGAGTGAATAGTCCGGTACCTGCGCCGATATCCGCGACAACCATTCCGGGTTTCACGCCGGTCGCTTCGATAATCGCTTCGCGTTGGTCGTAGACTTCTCGCCCTTCTTTTTCGAACCGTTCGACATAGCTGGAAACGTCTGGGTCAACGAACGAATCGTTGATTCCTGGCTTCACACTTTGGTCTTGGGCACTGGCGTGTGACGAAAACATGCAAGTAAAGAATAGCCCAAAAGCTAAATAGAAAACTTGTTTTGTCATAAACCGCTCCCTTGTGGTTTGAAATACATTGAATCAACGTCTGGTTGAATCGATGGGTCGAAAACGGGCAGCCCGAAGTATAACTCGTCTAATGTCGTAAAGATGCGGCAATGCATTGATTTTGCGACCGCGGATCCAACAGCTATCCAAACGAAGAAGGCATCTTGGCGAAAAACCCAGTTCAGGCTTGCAAGAGTGCGCGAGCACCTTCTTCAAACATCTGCTGGACCAACTGTCGTCCAATAGTTTCGGCTTCCAGGATCGGACCGGCGGCCTCTTTGTAGCATCGTTTGGTGCCCGTTTCGTTCAGGATCAAGCCTTTGAAATGTATTTGTTCATTGGAGATCACCGCGTGCCCTGCGACCGGTGCGGTACATCCCGCACGAGTCTGATTTAAGAAGGCTCTTTCTGCGGTCACGCAGGCCATAATTTCTGGATTATTGAGTTTGGAAACGGCTTCTATCGTTTGCGTATCATCGGCTCGAGTCTCCAAACCTAAAGCGCCCTGTCCGACGGCACTTAGCATTTGGTCCAATTCTAAAGCTTGGGTGATTCGATCCGACATTTGAAGTCGCTTCAATCCCGCGCACGCCAATATGATCGCGTCGTAGTCTTGTTGGTCCAGCTTTCGCAAACGAGTATCAACATTACCGCGCAGATCCAAAATTTGAAGATCAGGCCGTAGCCACTTTAATTGAGCAGCTCGTCGGAGACTGCCCGTGCCCACTTTTGCGCCGTCAGGCAATTCTGCTAACGAACGGAATTGATTCGAAACGAACGCATCGCGAACGTCTTCACGCTGGGGCACGGCTGATAAGGCTAGGCCATCCACTGGGTCGGTCGGCAGGTCCTTTAGGCTATGAACCGCCAAATCGATCTCATTGTTTTGCAGGCCCAGTTGCAATCGTTTGGTGAACAGTCCATCGCCGCCCAGTTCACGCAGCGATCCCATCAGAACATCCCCATCGGTCGAGATAGGAACCAGTTGGACGTCAAAGCCAAATTCTTGGAGTCGCGTCGCTGCCCAATTCGCCTGCCACATTGCCAATTGACTGGTTCGAGTTCCCAAGCGAATCATTCTTACGATACTTTCAATGAGCAATAAAGAATCAACGGTCAGCGAAAATAGGATTCAGAACAGACGTAACTTCCAAGAGAGCTATTGTGCTTTATCGAGAGTCGTGGGCGACTTGGCTTTTACTAAGGAAGCGAGGTTCTCTTGTCCCTGTCCGCTGATTCTTTGACCTTGTAATTCAATTGCGTCGGTGCCAGTGAATTGCATATTGGGAACAACCACACCACAGGAGACACAAAATTGGATCGCTTGATCCATCGTGATGTTCAGGTCGATCGTTTCACTTTTGGGAACCGTGACCGTAAAACTAGTCGCAGGCATCGGCGAGGTCGGCACCAGGACTGTGACTACCGGTTCATTAGCCGCGGCTCGGATGTCTAGCATGCCTTCGCCTGTGACAAAACCTAATGACCAAATACCTTTTCTAGGATATTCCAATGCTACGATTCTGCGGCATTGAATATCAGTTTCCGTGAATGCAAAATCGGTCACCTGTTTCACTGAAGAATAGACGTTGCGAATCAAGGGCACCCTATTCACAACCGCTTCAGCATAATTCCAAAACATCTTGCCAAAACCAACGGCCAAGGTCTTGCCCGAAAGGTACAGCAGCATCACAAACGCAACAAGGAACAGCGGAATTATGATCTCGCGCCGTAGGAAACGCATTTGAACATATCGATCGTAATAGGCGGCTGCGGTAATCGGATTTTCACGACCTGGATTTAGTTCGACCGCATCGTAAACTTCCATCGGGATCCAGAACTTCTTAACCTTCACCAGGACGATGTTATTGTCTGCTTGATACAGTTCTAGACCGTCAACTTTCTCATAGCGGTCGCTATCGGCTTTGAGACTTTCGATCAGAAGTTTCATGTCCGCATCAGCTCGGATGTCCGCGATTCCCCAAGCGATGAAGTATCGGGCGGAAGCTTCCATCGGGCGTAAGACGTAGGAATCAATCGTATTCCAAGCCCACAAGAATAAGACGATGGTCAATAGCGGTGGCAACACGACAGCTAGGCCGCGAATCACGGCCTTGCGAAACGGAACCAGCGTTATACTCCAAAACCCCGTCTTGTCTGCCGCCGAGGCGGTTGGGTCTGACGCCGAATCTTCCGAAGTTTGCCCTGAATCTGGCACCGTTGGGTCTAGTGAACGATTTTCAGGATTTGGATCGTCTTTAGACATCTTTTGGGGGTCCATTTGAGAACAAAACTTTGGCGGCAGGTTCTTTTTTAGTAGGTGCAACAGTGCACTCTATCATACGGCGAAGTCTAGGTGCGGGGACACCCCAACCTGGAGCGCATTCCAGGGCTTATTGCGAATCAGTTACCGAAGGCCGACGTTCCACTGGTTTCCCCGGAACATCATTTAGCGTTTCTTACAGAGATTCGTTATGAAGTACTTCGCGGTTGATTATTTTTTGAAGATCAGGAAAAGATTAGGGCAAGTCGCTCAAAAGAAAATTGTAAATTCGCTGCTGGCCGTCATCACGCTTTGCATGACCAACGGCAGGACGGAGCCTGCGGGCGAATGTTCCTCAACGGATCCTAGTTTCGCCCTGCCCTGGCCACCACCGCGACCGCAATTCGCTTTGCGCCAGCCTTGCGGCAAAGTATGGCGGCTTGGTTAACGGTTGCGCCTGTGGTCATGACATCATCAACGATGATCACGGACTTTCCCGAAAGTTGACCTTGATGCCGAGTTAACGAAAGCGATTTTTGGACATTGGTGATGCGTTGGGCTGCGGTCAAGGTTCCTTGCTTCTGAGTGTAACGTTGGCTGCACAACACATTTCCAAGGATCGGTAAATTTAAACGATCTTGGATGCCCAACGCGATTTGATGGGCTTGGTTGAATCCTCGGCTAAGATGCCTGCGCCAATGAATCGGCAAGGGGACCAATTGATCACAGTCCTCCAGCCATTGGCATTGGGCTAGTTGATTTGCCAGCAGTTTGCCCGCTTGGAAGGCATCTGCTGAATGGTAAGCCCGCTTCAGTTGGTAAACATGATCCCGCCAGCGACCTTCATAAGCACCCACGGCCACGGTTCGATCGAACGTCCATTTTCGTTTCCGGCAATCTGGGCAGCCAGGCAGAGTAAATCTTCGTTGAGCGATAGGAACCCGTTTGTCGCCGTCGATGCGATAGGGCATGCGAGCGGCGCAGCGAAAACAACTGCCTTCCACCGGGGTGATAACCTCGTGACGACAGGCCGTGCAGTACATCGCTTCCGCGAAAGCGACGTCGACTTGCCGGTCACAAAGATGGCAAAGCGGCGGAAAGACCAAGTCGGTGAAGCCTTCAAGCAATCGCTGCCCAAGGTCTTTGAGCCTAGTGGTTAAGATTACTTCTGCTACAGGTGGCATCTTGATTCCCCAGTCCCCAAGAAAATTAGCCATCAAACATCTGCCGTTATTCTTAACCACAGCAAATCCGAAAGCAAGTGACAGCCTTGGAACTAGCAGCTGATTAGGATTGTAGGCTTGAGCGGCCTAACCATACGAAAACAGCCGCATCATCCAAGCTTGGATCATGCGGCTGTCTATTGATTTCGATCGATTGACGGGCGGAATCAATCTAAGTTTGTCACTGGGCCGATCGCTTTCAAAGGTTCAAGAGTTAACACTTGAAACGAGTCTGAAGGCAAGCAGCAAGCCATTTTTTGTCAATCGAGCCAAACGGCTAGTCGAAAGAAGACTAACTTTGACGACGACGACGCGCGGCCAAACCAACCAAGCTCAAAACTGTCAAAGCAGCAAATGAAGTCGGTTCAGGCACGGCGGAGAAAGAAAACGTACCGATTGGAAATGGGTTTGGTGCGGATGAATTCTCGGTTTGACCATCGTTGGCATTGATTCCACTGAAGGTCCAATTTGCGATGTTGAAAGTGGAGCCATCTGGACCAGTATCATTGTTTCGATAGGCCCAACCATCCAAGTAGTCCCATGGTTGGCCTGTGCCATCAACGTTAATGTCACCAAAAACGTCGACTACGGTTTCACTGCCAGCGAAAGCGCCTGAAGCATCGAAGAATAGTTCAATGGCGTCATTACCATTGATAGACGCCGATCCACCTGCACCAAAACTACCATCGAATATTAACGCACCAGCTGGAATCTGACCTGCAAAATAGGTCGCAAATTCATCAAGCACAGCAGCATTGCCTTCATCGATCATGTAGATGAAAGTACCAGCATTTGCAGTGCCGGAAAGAATGTTCTCAACCCCATCAGTACCACCACCGTTGTTGGCAGATCCAACGCCGTACCTGCTTAAATCTGTCGTGCTACGCACATAAATTTCGACGACCTTTGGAACTCCACCCGCCAGTGGGCCATCGAAAACGCCGGTTACGATTAAATCTGCGTTAACCTGGGATGTGGCGGCTATGCCGACTAAAGCTGCAACCAAAAACTTACGTAACATTACCTTTTGCTCCTTGGGAGTGGT
>Ga0105050_10005009_pt1 | contig 17272 bp, 18 predicted proteins | sample FRY01_FD_78088 | JGI IMG/M metagenome (GOLD analysis project Ga0105050, IMG submission 78088) | Freshwater microbial communities from Lake Fryxell liftoff mats and glacier meltwater in Antarctica - FRY-01 | ecosystem: Environmental > Aquatic > Freshwater > Ice > Glacier meltwater ... | reverse complement strand
CAATATCATCAGAAAGCGGTGTCTTCGAAGGCATAACCATGGGTTCGTTCTCCTACACCCTCAAGTGTAAACTTCAGCCACTCAATTGTCTCACTCGTATTGGCACGGAGGGCTGCACGTCGACCGGCTTGTCGCCGCGCCCGGGGAACAGCCAGTTCGTCGGGCGCGCCAGGCGCCAGCAGGTCCGCAGGATACCAAGAAGCTGCGGCGAGAGCATGACGGTTCGGTCCTTGGCCCCCTTGCCGTGACGAACCTGGATCAGCATGCGATCGCTATCGATATCCGCGATCCTCAGGCTGCCTGCTTCCGAGGCGCGCAACCCTGCGGCATAGGCAGCCGTCAGGGCCGTGCGCGCCTTCAGGGACGGCACCGCCTCGAGGAAACGCACGACCTCATCGGCACTCAGGATCGTCGGCAGCTTGCGGGGCGTGCGCGCATAGGCAATCCGTTCGGGGATCTCTGCCCGGTTCAGCGTCACGCCGTAGAAAAAGCGTAAGGCACAAACCGTCTGGTTTAGCGCCGGCCAGGAAATATCCTGCGATACCAGATAGACTTGGAAGGCGCGGACGTCCTCCAGTCCCAGCCGATCCGGCGAACGGTCGCAATACCGGCTGAACTTCGCGACGGCATGGAGATAGGATCGCTGCGTGGCTGGCGACAGGTTGCGAAGCGTCATGTCGTCGATCATACGGCGGCGCAGCGGGCTTACCGCTGGTGTGGCATCAGCCATCGGATGGTCTCCTGATAAAAGGTTGGTCTTGAGCAACCAAACCTTCCCATCTGGAGGCCATTCCCGCCAACCCCGACACCACTCCCGCGTCAGCGGGTTCGTTCAATACTAACTTTGTCAAGTCGATACCGATGATAGTAACTTCGGACATGGATGCTCCTTCCTTCTGTGATGCTTTCAACACTCATCACTTTGGCACATTACGATGCCGTCAGGAGGGGGCATCCACGCCATCAACAGAGCCTAGCCACGCTGTTAGTGTTGTGTTGAACGCATGTGGTCTATCGATCATAAGCATATGGGCTGCCTTCGCGAAAACATACATGTCAGCCTGCGGCGCTCGTTCCAGAAGTTTGATGCCGCGCGATACGGGAACCGTTGAATCGTGCCCGGACCAAGCAAGGAGCAGCGGGGCCCGCAGGCTTCCCAGAAACGGTAGAAGGTATTCCTCCTGGATACGGGTGTAGTCGCTGCCGTTGCGGACGCGGGCCGCGTCCTTGAACCTTTCAAGTTGGCCGCGTTGGCGCGCTAGACGGTAATTTTCCCTCATTATGTCAGTGAAGAGGGGAGGATTCGTCAGACTGAGAGACGCGTTAGTCTGCAGGAACTCTTCCTCTGTCTCGCATCCCCCCAGCACATTGTAGGCTTGGGCAGCGGCGCCTTCCCAAGCCTGATCCAGGTCTCCACCGAGACGCGGCGCGGTTGCGCCACTGCTGACGACGACAACGTTCGACACCCGCGTCGGAAAATCGAGAGCGAGCATGGAGGCGATGAAACCTCCTTCGGAGTGGCCGACCAACGAGCAACGCGCGATGCCAAGGGCGTCCATGAACGCGGAAACGTGGTGGCGCCTTTCAAGCCGAGGCACATGATGCCCATCGGCTGAAACGTCTGTCATGCCGAAGCCTACGAGATCTGGTGCCAACACCCGATAGGCGGTTGCCAGCACTGGGATTGTCGGATGCCATGTCGCCCAGGCGTCAATGGCCAGGGATGAGCCGTGGAGCAGGATAACCGTCGGCCCGCTTCCGGCTTCGTAGTATCGGGTACGCACGCCACCGGCGACGACATAGCGTTCATCGACCTGCATGGTGGCGTGTTCCTCTTCACTCTCGACGGAGCGGACGATTACTTAAGTCTAGGCCGTCCGTGTGTTTGATCGTGCTCATCGCAAACTTGGCGGCTTGCTGGACGTGCTTCCTTGCGAGCCGCTCAGCATCCTTGCCGCGGCGACTAACGAGGCTGTCGACCAGAAGCTGAATTTCCTCCTGCGAAGCCTTTCGCCTATCGGCATGCGACAGCGAGATTATGCGAAGCTGCGATGCCCTCATGTGGATGCTGCGCAGCATTCGCTCGGCCTCCGCATTGTCGGCGCCTGCGATGAGAACGTCGTAGAGCCGGTTCTTGGCAGCGATCAGTTCGCGTGGGGCGCCTGCCTCGTAGGCTGCCATGAGCTCGACATTAACGGTGCGGCACAACTCGACATGCTCGTCAGTGGCGCGCTCACAAAACAACCGGCATATGAGCGCCTCCAAGGCCTCGCGCACGTCGAATATCTCTTGCGCAATCTTCGGGTCCACGACCGATACAATCAGCCCGCGATTGGGCAAATTGGTCAGTAGTCCCTCATTCTCGAGTTCGCGCATCGCCTCCCGCAAAGAGGTGCGTGAAACACCCATCCGTTCGCACAGCACCCGTTCGATCAGACGCTCGCCCGGGGCAAGCTCACCGAGGACTATCGCGTTGCGAAGTGTTTCGGCTACCTGCGTGCGCAGGCGCGGTGGCACCGCTACCCTTAGATTAAACACAGCGAGAGTGCTCCTCCAAATGGAGTCCGGCAGTGAGTCGCGATCTGCATAAGCAGGCACCACTCCGCCAACGGATAGCGAGTATCTTCCATACTCAATGTCCAGACGCCATCAGCGGCCTTGCCTCGTACGCCTCATCGATGGCCGAGACATGCTCTGGATCGAGCACGATGTCCAGCGCGGCAACCGCTTCGTCCACTTGGTCAACCGATGTGGCACCGAAGATTGGTGCGTGAACGCCACGACGGCCAAGAGTCCACGCGAGTGCGACTTGAGCCGGCGTGCTGCCTATGCGCGCTCCGACATCTGCAATCGTCTCTCGAACCGCATGGTCATTCTCCCGGCCGTAGATCTTCTGTGTATAGTCATCACTTCTTGTCCTAGCCGTGGCGTGTTGGGGCTCACGGCGATCAGCAGCCAGAAAGCCCCGTGCCATTGGGCTGAACGGTACGACCGCCAAACCCTCATGGCGGCAATAGGGGAGCAGTTCTCGCTCGCACTCGCGATGCGTCGGATTGTATTCGCACTGCATCGACATGAACGCGGGCATAGCGCGCACTTTGGCCTTCTCCCTACACATCACCAGTGCCCATGTCGGCATGGTGGTGACACCAACATAAAGGGCCTTCCCGCTCCGAACAATATCGCCCATGGCATCGACCAGTTCATCGAGGTCCACCTCCTTGTCCCAGATGTGCGTCTGGAACAGATCGACATGATCGGTCCCCAGTCGGACAAGGGAGTCCTCGATCGCTCGAAACAGGTGCTTGCGCGAGTAGCCGCGGCCGTTGCAGTGATCCGACATAGGGTTACCGGCCTTTGTTGCGAGCACGATGCTATCCCGCGGCTGCTGTTTCACCAGCGTCTGGCCGAGGATGCGTTCGCTCTCGCCACTCGAGTAGAAGTCGCATGTGTCAAAGAAATTGACGCCGTGGTCCACCGCTCGTGAAACGATCAGGGCCGCAGCATTTTGATCGAGTACCCAAGCTCTCCATGCGGCTGAGCCGAAACCCATGGCGCCCAGACCGAGCCGCGACACCTTCAAGTTGCTGTTTCCCAGCTTTACGTAATTCATTCCTCAGGCTCCGTCATGTTCGTTTCGGTTATTCGGCCCTCATCCCGGCCGAGGTCGCGCAGGACTGACGTGGCGAAGGCGGCGGACCGCTCGACATAATTGCGCGTGCGGCTTTCGGCGAGGTTGGCGTCGCGGCGGCGGAAGGCGTCGATAATTCCCTTGAGCAATTCCATGCTCGCGCGCCGACGTTCCACATGTGCGACGCTTGACGTGACGGTGCGCAGATAAGTAACCCGCGCGTGCAGTACCGATGCCATCTGTCGCAGGATATCGTTGCGCGCACCATTCATGATCATGTCTGACACCGCGTCGAGTTTTTCTGCATGGATTTGTGCAAGATCGAGGTCATTGGTCTCATCGACCTCCTCAACCCGCCGCGACAGCTCCTCAGTCTCAACGTCTGTCGCGCGCTCGACGAAAAGCCGAGCCATTGCGGATTCGATGATGGCCCGCGCCTCGTAGATGCTTAGGGCTTCTTCCTCAGATAGCCGCGTCACGACCATGCCCCTACCGGGCACCCGCCTGACCAAGCCTTCGGCCTCTAGACTTCCCAGAGCTTCGCGAATGCTGGTGCGGCTGACGCCTGTCAGTGCCGCCAGCTTTCTCTCCACGAGCTGCTCGCCGGGCAGGAAAACGCTGTTTAGCAGCGCTTCGCGAAGCGAAGCGGCTGTTTGGTACCTGAGCGTGGCTGGCTCATCAACCATCCACCTGATCTTGCTCTCAGTCATCGACTTCCTCGTGATGGGATCGAGACGAACGACGCGGCCCGGATCATCCGCGAACATAGTCCAAAAACATTTGATTGACCACCAGCCTGTCTATTGGTATACCATACGACGATATGATATAAATGGAAAGTGGAATCGCGGGTGCGTACTTCCGACGGTCTAATAAACTTCGAACGTTCCGGGCGGGGCACCCCCCTCGTCCTTGTCCATGGAGTTGGTGCCAGTCTGCGGAGCTGGGATGATGTCTGCGGAGTGCTGACGAGCGACTTCGACATCATTAGACTCGATCTGCGAGGGCATGGCAGTTCCGCTCCGATCCGCGGGGGGTACTCGATTGACAAGTTCGCCGCAGACGTGGTGGCCATCATGGACGAGGCCGGTGTTACGAAGGCCGATCTCGTCGGCTTCTCTCTGGGTGGGCTGATTGCCCAGAATCTTGCCGTCGGCTGGCCCGAGCGGTTTAACCGGGTGGTTCTCCTGTCGGCTGTCGCGGGCCGCACGGCGGAGGAGCGCAATAAGGTCGTTGCCCGGCTGGACATGATACGTCAGGGCGGCATCGAGACGATCCTCGGCGCGGCTCATGATCGCTGGTTTACTGAAGCGTTCGTGCGTGCCCGTCCGGAAATTATCGAACAGCGGATGGCCGAGCTCAGGCAAGTGGATATTGAGTCCTACCTGGAGGCCTATCGCGTCTTCGGTCAAACGGAACTGGTCGAAACGCTCCCGTCGATATCTCATCCCACGCTGTTGATGACAGGTGAGCTCGATCAGGGCTCCAATGTCCGGATGGCCGAGACGATGCATCGGCTTATTCCAAACTCGGAACTGCGCATCCTTCCGGGACTTAAGCATAGCGTCCTCGTGGAGGCGTCCGTTCAGATCTCGGGGCATATCCGTGAGTTCCTAAAGAAAACAAACTAGGAGATCGGGACCCATGGATGAGACTTTGTACAATCGCGGTCTGGAGCGCCGGAAGGCAACGCTGGGACCAGAATACGTTGAGGGCGCGCTGAGCAGGGCTACTGACTTCTCGAAGGGCTTCCAAACTTTCATCACGGAGTACTGCTGGGGTAAGGGGTGGGGCGACGACCGGTTAGATGCCAAGGCCCGCAGCATGCTTAACATCGTCATGATCGCGGCTCTCAACCGCATGCATGAGTGGGAGCTTCATTTTAGGGGGGCAATCCGCAACGGCGTGACGCGCGACGAACTCGATGCTCTGATCACCCACGTCACCATCTATTGCGGCGTACCAGTAGGCGTTGAATGTCACCGCATCGCCAACCGCGTTTTCGCCGAGCTTGATGACAAGGAACCTGCGGCATGACCGAAGTGGTAATCCGCAAAATCGTAGACTACATTGAGGATACGCTTGTCGAAGGCGGCCGACAGGTGCCAGTGACGCTGCGCATGGCGGCAACGGCTGCCGTCATCAGAAACCCGTGGGCAGGAATTCCCTTCACAGAGGATCTACAGCCGCAGATCCTCGCGCATGCAAAGGTTTTGGCTGACACGATCGTGCCGCGACTGGTCGCCCTGATGGGCGGCGCGGGGAACATCGAGGCGTTCGGCAAGTGCGCAGTATCTGGTACGCAGGGCGAGATTGAGCACGCCGCGGGACTGATCCACACGCTGCACTTCGGCAACGTGTTCCGCATAGCGGCCGGAGGCGACTCTTTCCTTTCCTTCACCAACAAGCGCGCTGGTCCGGGCACGGCGCTCACCATCCCCATGACGCACAAGGACTCTGAACAGAAAGGGGCCCGCTCCCATTTTCTGACGATGGAGTTCGTCATCCCAGACGCACCGGGTCCCGACGAGATCGTCGTGACGCTTGGAGCGGCAAGCGGCGGCCGTCCACATCATCGCATCGGCGATCGCGTCAACGACATGAAGATGATGGGAGTCGACCAGGCTGGCCGCCCGCTATCGGCCCCGCAGTGAACGACAGTCCGACGGGCCAAGAAGATGACGAGACGCCGGAAAAAATGAACTGATCCAAGAGGAGTACAATATGAACAGACGAGAGTTAATGTCCGCCGTGAGTGCCTTGATCCTCACAGCGTCGATGACATCGGGCGTTTACGCCCAGGAAGCAAAGCCAGTACAGGGCGGAAGCCTCAACATCGGCTTTATAAGCGATGTCCGTACCCTTGATCCGATCCAGTCGACGCAGTGGACGGAACGCCAGATCCTGTTTCTGATCTTCGACACCCTCGTCGAGATTGAGCCAGACTTCTCGCTAAAGCCAAGCCTCGCTAAGAGCTGGGAATTCTCGGACGACGGGAAGCAAATGGTCTTGAAACTGCAAGAGGGCGTCAAGTTCCACGATGGCACACCGTTCAATGCCGAAGCGGTAAAGTGGAATCTCGACACCAGGCGCGACCCAGACGGCAAGTCTTCACAGAAAAAGCAGCTCGAAGCGATTGCAGACGTGGTTGCGACTGATGAACACACCGTCACAATCACGATGAAGGAACCCTATCCCCCGCTGCTGGCGTTGCTCGCCGACCGCGCGGGGCTGATGGTCTCTCCGACAGCTGGCGAAAAGTTCGGAGAGGACCTCGGATCGAACCCCGTTGGTACCGGGCCTTTCACGCTGGGCCAGTGGACGCGCGGGTCCCGCATCGACCTCGCGAAGAACCCTGAGTTCTGGCAGGAGGGACTTCCTCATCTCGATGCCGTCACGTTCAACGACATCGCAACCAATGCCGTCGGCATCCAGCGTATGTCTGTCGGAGAGCTTGACTTCATCAGCCAGCTTGACCCGCTTGATACACGCTTGGCGGGCGCCAGCCCTGACATAGAAATGGTCAAGTCAAAAAGCGGTCTGTGGTATTCGCTTCAGTGGAAATGGGACGCAGAGCCGTATAATAACCCCGAGCTGCGAAAAGCAGTCGCACATGGTCTAAACCGTGAGCGATTGAACCAGATCATCTGGAATTCGCAGGGCATTGTTTCAAACGGTTTTACCCCTGACGGCCTCTGGTGGACGCCCACCACGTTGGCGAGCTACGAATATGATCTTGAGAAGGCCCGGCAAATCGTCAAAGACGCCGGCCTGGAAGGAACCACGCTGAAGCTGGCGGCTCCTAGCGGCGACACGTTGCGCCGCATTTCGGAGCTAGCCAAGGAGGACCTGGACGCAATCGGGCTAAAGGTCGAACTCGCACCGGTGCCTCAGAGCGAATACTACGCCAAGACAGTCGCTGGCGAGATCCGCTTCACGCCGATGCGGTGGACGCAGCGCGCCGATCCGGACGGGCTGGTACAGTTTCTTTTCGCAAGCGCCGGCGGTGCCAACTCCACCGGCTACAAGAACGAGCAGGTCGATACCTGGATCGAAGAAGCCCGGGTCTCGACCGATCAGTCTGCCCGCAAAGCCCTCTACGACAAGATACAGCTCCAGATTTCGGAGGACAAGCCCTACATGCCGATTGGCTTTAGCGCGGAATTCTATGCGATGCGCAAGGTGGTGGGTGGTTTCACACCGATGCCCGACGAAATTCCACGCTTTCGCTACATGTGGAAGTCGCAGAATTGAGGCAGTTGGCCGCGGTCCCGTGCCGCGGCCAACCCCTGCACACGAGAAGCATCCAACGCCGCTGCGTCCTGCTCGGAGAGCTACATGTTAGTCCTGATCTTTTCCCGAGTCGCCATAATGGTGCCCAACGTCATTCTCCTGACGTTTCTGCTCTTTGCAGCTGTGACGTCCTTCCTTGGCTCCCCGGCAGCCATTATGCTGGGCGAGGAAGCGTCTCCCGAAACAATTGCGGAGCTGAACGCCAAGATGGGGTTTGATCAGCCGCTCCTGACGCGATATTGGGACTGGATGACGAACGCCCTGACCGGAGATTTTGGGCGTTCTTACACAACCCAGCAGCAAGTGGCGGAGATGATTGCGAATGCGCTTCCGCTGACTTTGGAACTCGCGCTCTGGGCGATCGTCCTCGGCTTCTGCGGCGCGACGCTCATCAATTCTCTCACCTTCTTCCGGAAATTTTTCCAAACTTTCACGGCAGTAATCAGCATCATCGGTATCACGGTGCCGAACTTCTTTCTTGGGCTGCTACTTATCTACATCTTTTCGATACAGCTACGCTGGCTGCCCACAACCGGCTGGGCGCCATGGAGCGACGGCGTCTTACGGCATCTGACGTACATGATCCTTCCCGTGATGACACTCACCGCATTCTATTTCAGTTCGTTCACACTCGTATACAAGGCAGAATACGCGGCCGTCAGGAACAACCTGTTCATCCGCGCCGCGCGGTCGAAAGGTTTGTCGGAGTCGCGCGTCTCCTTTCGTCACATTTTGCCGAACAGCATCCTGCCGTTGATTACCTATGCAGGATTGTCCTTGGGACAACTCGTGGGTGGCGCGGTCGTCACGGAAACCGTGTTTTCCATGCCAGGCATGGGCCGATTGCTCGTCGGGGCGATATCGGCTCGCGATTTCCCGGTAATGCTTGCAGTGGGCATGGTCATCATCGTTGGCGTGATGGTTCTCAATCTCATTGCCGACATCACCTACAGCCTCGTCAACCCACTCGTGCGAACATCGGCATAGGGGCAATGATGCGACAACTTTCCCCTCGGATGATCCTCGGACTGTGCCTCTTGCTCGTCATCACCTGCGTTGCGATCTTTGCACCGCTGATCGCACCTCTCAGTCCCACTGCGACCAGTGTCAACGTGTTTGGCGCTCCCTCCGGTCAGAACCTGCTGGGCACTGACCAGCTTGGCCGTGATGTGCTTTCTCGGGTCATTTACGGCACGCGAATATCTTTGCAAGTTGGCGCGTCTGCAGCTGTGATCGCTGTCTTGATCGGGGGACCTCTCGGGCTGATTGCTGGTTTCTTCCGAGGCTGGATCGACTACGTTCTCGTCCAGGTGATCGACATATTCATTGCTCTGCCTGGTCTGGTTCTCGCGCTGATCATCACAGCCATGCTTGGGTCCTCGGTTCTAAACCTATCTATAACACTCGGAGTCGTCACCGCGCCGACGGTCGCAAGACTGATCCGCGGTCAGGTCTTCGTCGTGCGCGAGATGCTCTTCGTCGAGGCGGCTCGCGCAACCGGGGCAAGCTCCTTTTGGATAGTGCGCAAGCACATCGTTCCCAACACTATGCGCGTCGTATGGTCGCAACTCGCGATCAACGTGGCTTTCGCGATCTTCACCTCGGCAAGCCTGAGCTTCCTCGGGCTTGGCGTGCCTCCTCCTTCCCCGGACTGGGGCAGCATGGTCCGCGACGGCACCAGTTTCTTGTCACTGCGGCCATTACTCAGTCTTGGCCCAGGCGCAGCCGTCGCGCTGACGGTTTTCACCTTCTACCTTATCGGCACGAGCATGAACGCCGCTGCCTCCTCCAACGATCACTAATGGAGCATCGAGAATGAGTATATCTCCTAGAGGCCCGGATCTTGCTGAATTCCTGGAGCTGAAGCTGCGCGAGTTTGCCGGCGACGACGGAATGGCACTCGCGCAGGCGTGGATGAGACCTCCCGCCCAGCTTATGCGGGTAGAAGCGCTTCGTCGCTTCAAAGCCTCGCGGCTGAGCTTCGCCGACATGCTGTTGCGAAAAGTCACCCGCGAGCGCTGGCAGATCCGCCTTCAGTGGAAAGAGTGTAAGGACGACGGCGCCGCCAAGTTTGTCTATCTCATCGATACGGGCCGCCAGGCCTTCACCTATATCGCTCGAGTCTATGCTTGGGACGGTGTCGAAAAGGTCGGCCGCCGCTCCGACGGCGCCAACCGCGACATGTTCGGTGCGCTCTTCATCGGCGCCGCCAGCGAGGAACGGATTGCGCGCGAGTTCGCAACCTTTGACCTCAAGACCGAAGGCCAGATGCGGACGGATGCCGACGTGATCGGCTGGACGCCTGCCAACCGCAGCAGTCGTCATTTCGATTCGGTAGTCGACGCGTTGTCCAGTGGTCAACAGCCGGATGGCGAGGCGCTCGGTTATCTTATGAGGAATGGTGGTTTCCAGAGCAGTGGAAGAAACGGCACTGTCTCATACCCGGGCATTCCCGACGATCATCCGTTGCATCATCCCTTCTTCGCCGACCTCTTCGCGGTCTATCTCGTACGCCTCGTTTCAATTGATCTTGTCAACGCAGTGGCGCGGACGCGTAATTCTCACGCCGCGCAGCTCGACGGTTCGCTAGCACGACAGCTCGGCGTCGGAAATTCGTCTGGCCAGGGAATGTGCGTCGCCCTCCAGCGCTGGCCACACTGGGTCGCGACATGGGTCAGCGTGCGTGAGACCGCGCTCGGCTACATTAAAAGCAGACCGGTTCAAGCGCACTGTGTCGCTATCTTGAAGGACTCCATAGACCGGACCATTCGTATCTACCGGCGAACTGACCCGCAGGTCTTGGATGGTGTCGCAAAAAATGAAGCGATCATCGCCGATTTGGAGCAGATTTCCTCGCTCGTTTCGCAGCCAACCGGCTTTGCTGTCTGGGGTGAGTTGGCGGACTACGTCACTGCTGCGATGGACGGCGAAAGTGCTGAGCAGCTCAACAGTCTCCTTCTCGATCTGGTGCCGGAGTTCTGCGATGCGATCGAGCCCGCATTCAGGCTTGGCACCGAATGCCAACGCCGTTTCGATCCCGCAATGACTGTTGCCGACCTCCGCGACATCCTGAGGCGCAACTACGGATGGGCGCTGCGCGCTGACCGCTCGCTCGCTGAGACACACCAGCACTTCTGGTACCACTCCATCGATAGCGGTGAGCAGCGGCGGGGCGAACGCATCATCGACCCGCACGAGAGATTTGAATCGTTCATTGATCATGTCGGACTGATGCAGAGGTTGGCCGCGGTGCTGGTCAGCCACGCGGACAGTGATCGGGCGGGAGATGTCGTCCTGGAGGATCCGGACCTGCACTACGCAATCTCGCGAGCGCAGTATCTTGACCGACTGCCCTATGCCGAAATCCGCGACCCAATTGCGCATCGCGATTTCATCCCGGCCGACCTTCTCCGGTTCTTCCTCGCATCCCTGGGGATCCGAGGAGCCACGCCGCTCAGTATACGCTACGTGCGCGGAACCTTCTTCCAGGACCACCCTGTGCCGTCCGAATTTTCTGGTCTTGAGGGGTCGGTTCGGCCTTTTGGCCAACGTGCGATGAGCGAGGCGCTCTGATGAACCACATCGTATCCGTGGCCTATTCCGAATTGACACGCGTGCTGCCCTGGTCATTGCGGGCGCTGGGCTACAAATTCGGCACTGCCGATAGGGGCGCCCACCTCGTGGCCACAGCAGCCGCGATTAGCCCCGCCGCGCTCGACGCAATCGCACTGGCCAGGCATCGGCAGGAGCGCGGACCGTCGATGCATCGCACCTCGGAAGGGCTGGCGATCGAGGCCCGGGACGTGTCGTTCCTCGAGATTGGGCCCGCTGCGGTGGATTATCTGGCAGCCCATGCTGACTCCACACTGCATCAGACCTGCACGATCGTGGGTGCGACCGAAACAGCGCTGCTGCCCGCCATCGTCGCAGGGGCTGACGTCTACGGGCTGGGTTGCCTTGCCATCGTCGCGGGTGGCGCGTGGCATTTCTGCTACTGTGGCCCAGAGGGCAGCGTCCTCGTCACGGGAGAAGGAGCGGGCGACCTCCTCGGCCTTGTCGGCGGTGGGTCCGAACTGGATCTCGTGGCACAGGCCCGCCGTGACGCCCCGGGCACTGTTCGGCTGTTGGTGGGCAAGGAACTGCAACCCGCCTCCTTTCCGAAAGGCGCGGTGAGCCCTTCTCAGTTGGTTAGAAAGGCCCAGTGTCACGGCATCGCCGTTTCGCAGGTTACGCTGGATGCGATCTACAGCCTTGAGATGCTCACCTGGGCTCCGACTTCGGAACGGTCACGATCCCAGGCAGGTTTCAGTGTGACCGCGAGTCTTCAGCGATGAACCAGCTTGAATCCGCACCGATCCTCGAAGTCAGCAACCTTAGCGTCGCCTTCGGCAACCACCGGGCCGTCTGTGACGTCAACTTTCGCATCGGGCCGAGTGAGACACTAGCCGTCGTCGGAGAATCGGGGTCGGGCAAGAGCGTAACCTCGATGGCAGTCATTGGGCTGCTGCCGCAGGCAACCCGCATCAATGGGTCCATCCTGCTCGAAGGCCGCGAGGTGGTGGGCGCCCCGCAGGACGTCATGCGCCGCATGCGCGGTAAGGTCGCAAGCATGATCTTCCAAGAACCGATGATGAGCCTGAATCCCGTCCTTAAGGTCAGTACGCAGATCAAGGAGATGCTGCGTCAGCATAGCGACATGTCCGACAAGGAGGCCACGGCCGAGGGTATACGGCTTTTTGATCGGGTGCGGATTCCAGACGCTGGTCGACGCTTCGATGATTATCCGCACATGTTCTCCGGCGGCATGCGCCAGCGCATCATGATCGCGATCGCGCTCTCCTGTTCCCCCAAGCTTCTCATCGCTGACGAGCCCACCACTGCGCTCGATGTCACCATTCAAGCTCAGATCCTCGATCTACTCAACGAAGTCCAGCGAGAGACTGGAACTTCGATCCTGTTCATCACGCACGATATGGGCGTCGTCGCTAACATGGCCGACCGGGTAATGGTCATGCGGCAGGGCCGCACCGTCGAGACCGGATCGGTCCATGATGTGTTCAAAAATCCCCGCGAGGACTACACTCGTATGCTTATCGACGCGGTGCCGCGGCTGGGTGAAGGCGTGATGCGGTCAAGACCCAAATCCAGCGTCGACCTGCCTCAGCCGGTCCTTAGCGTACGGAACCTCGTGACGCGGTTCGACGTGCGCGGCGGGGCCTTCCGACGCAAGGTCGGCCGTGTTCATGCTGTCGAGGGATTGAGCTTCGATCTCCAGCCTGGAGAGACGCTGGCGCTGGTCGGGGAATCCGGTTGCGGAAAATCGACCGCCGGCCGCAGCATTCTCCATCTCAACCCACCAGACTCCGGGGAAGTCATCCTGAAGGGCAAGACGATCCAGCCGGGCAACCGCAACGACCTGTCAAATCTGCGGCGCAGTGTGCAGATGATATTTCAGGATCCCTTCAGCTCGCTCGATCCGCGCCAGGACATTGGCTCGGCACTGGCGGAGCCGCTGCTTTGCCACGGGCTCGCTAGTACTGCGCAGGCGCGCGACAAAGCGAAGTACCTGCTCGGCCGCGTCGGCCTGGAGGCGTCGATGATATCGCGCCTTCCGCACGAATTCTCGGGTGGGCAAAGGCAGCGCATCTGCATCGCGCGGGCCCTTATGCTTGATCCGAAGGTCATTATCGCCGATGAGGCCGTCTCGTCGCTGGACGTGTCTGTAAAGTCACAGGTCGTCGACCTCCTGCTTGACCTGCAAGACGAGTTGAAACTTTCCTACCTCTTCATCAGCCATGACATAGCGATCGTGGAGCGGGTCAGCCATCGTGTGGCGGTGATGTATCTCGGAGAGATAGTCGAACTAGGCCCGACGAAAGATGTGCTGGCCCGGCCGAAACACCCCTACACGCAGAAGCTCATGTCGGCGGTTCCGGATCCGGAACCGGCGGCGAACCGGCACCGGAAGATCGGCGGGCCGACGATGGATCTGCCATCGCCGCTCAGGCCCCTCGACTACGTACCGCCGACGCGGACATTGCGGAATGTCGGAGTGGACCACTTCGTGACTGAATAACCGGTCTCACACAGCAATCATCGGCGACTGCCATCCTAGAAGACTGGAAGCCGATTTGCCTAACCTTGGAGAGTACGATGACCACCCACGTATATCACGACCGCCTTGGGCAAAAAGCTCAGTCGTTCCTTCAGAACGACCTCGAAATGTTGATCGACGGCAAGTGGGTTCCGGCGCAATCGGGCAAGGTTTTCGATACCTTTGATCCCGGCACGGGCCGGGTCATAGCGCGGGTCGCGGAGGGCGACGCGGCTGATGTCGACCTTGCAGTCAAGGCCGCTCGGCGAGCGTTCGAGGAAGGTCCGTGGAGCCGAATGACGCCTAGCGAACGCGGGCGGTCTATCTGGAAACTTGCAGACCTACTTGAGCAGAACGCCGACGAATTCGCTGAACTCGAAGTGCTGAACAACGGCAAGCCGCTTTCTGTCGCGCGAAACTCCGACGTAGTGCTGAGCGCCGACATGTTCCGCTACATGGCTGGCTGGGCAACGAAGATCTCCGGAGAAACCCTTTCCATCTCGACTCCTGGAAATTATCACTGCTTCACCGTCCGAGAACCGATAGGGGTCGTTGGACAGATCATTCCCTGGAATGCACCGCTGGCGATGCTGTCCTGGAAAGTGGCCCCTGCTCTGGCTGCGGGTTGCACGATTGTTCTTAAGCCCGCAGAACAGACGCCGGTGACAGCATTGCGCTTCGGCCGACTGATCGAGGAAGCGGGCATTCCACCGGGTGTCGTCAATATCGTGACGGGCTTCGGGCCAACTGCAGGCGCTGCCATCGCCTCCCATCCCGACGTTGATAAGGTAGCCTTCACTGGCTCCAGCGAGATTGGCCGCATCATTGTCAAAGCCGCGGTGGGGAACCTGAAAAAGGTGTCGCTGGAACTTGGAGGCAAGTCGCCTGTCATCATTTTCCCTGACGCAGACCTCTCCGTCGCCGTTCCCGGTGTCGCGCAGGGGATATTTGCCAATAGCGGCCAAGTGTGCACGGCCGGGTCACGTCTATTTGCGCACAAGCGTGTGTTCGACCGCGTCGTGGAGGCCATTGCAGAGCTGGCCGCGTCGATTCGCGTCGGCCATGGCTTCAGCGAGGGCGTGCAGATGGGCCCGGTCATCTCCCCGACACAGCACGATCGCGTTATGGACTATATAGAGCAGGGTAAAGCGGCGGGTGCCAGTGTCGCAGTCGGCGGAACGCGCGTCGGAAACGAGGGCAATTTTATCGCCCCTACCATATTGACCGGAACGACGCCTGACATGGCGGTGGTCCGCGAGGAAATCTTTGGCCCCGTCTTGTGCGCTATGAGCTTCGATGATGACGACTTGGAGCGGATCGCGAAGCAAGCCAACGACAGTATTTACGGTCTCGCAGGAAGCGTCTGGACGCGAGATGTAGGTATCGCCCACAAGATGGTGCGACGCATTAGGGCTGGTCGGATCGGCGTCAACGTACACGGCTCTGTGGATGCAGCAATTCCCACTGGCGGCTTTAAGCAATCCGGCTGGGGACGGGAGAAAGGCCACGAGGGCTTAAACCTTTATACTGAAACCAAGTCAGTCATCATGGCGCTATAATCGGCGTCGCCGCTTTCCCCCATCTGAATAGACCCCATGATCGCGGAGTGAGTGGACTGAGCCGGTGACATTCCTGTTTGCTGTACTCCTCGAGCACTTGAGGTGGGGTTGCTCCGGGATAGAAACGTTCCAGTTTATTCCGTATTTTGGGGGAGACGCGAAGATCCCGACAGCCTAGACCTTTATTACCCAGTTGAAAGCTCGCAGACCCTTAGATGTTGATTTTCACCCAGAACTGAGCCGGTTTTTTCACCGAGAAGTTAGCCACTTCTGATTATGGATTTGGTTTCATATTTGGGTCAAGGCTGGGTTTGTCTCCTTCTTTTTCTTTGCGGCTGATGCGGCAGCCGAACGTAAGCCTATGCCGGGGACCGTCTTTTTGAGCTGACGATTTCAGTTTAAATCGTGAGCATCCGGCGAGAGCCGCGGCTATGCGGCCTTGACGGCTTTTAGTTCAGGCTTCCAATGCCACGGCAGCAGTTCATGCACGCGTGAGACAGTGATGTTGGGAAGGCGGGCAAGCACATCGGCCAACCATGCTTGGGGGTCGATATCGTTCATCTTGGCCGTCACGATAAGGGTATACATGAAGGCAGCTCTGTCCCCGCCGCGCTCTGATCCTGCAAAGAGCCACGACTTGCGACGGCTCTGTCGCAAACTTTTGAGCTTCTAGACGGCCATCAGATGCTGCAAATTACTTCGAGGCAAACGAGTATGCGAGTTGAGCGGAATGGCGATTGCTTTCAAAGGCGTGCACTACCCCAAGGCCGAGGTCCTGCACGCTGTGTTTTTCTACGTCCTTTACGCCGTGTCATATCGAGACCTTGAGGAGATCATGGCTGAGCGGGGCGTCACCGTTGATCACGCCACCCTAAACCGATGGGTGGTGAAATTCTCACCGTTAATCGCCGCGAACGCTCAAGCCCGCAAGCGGGCCACGGCGAATTCTTGGCGGATGGACGAAACTTACATAACGGTCAAAGGTATGTGGACCTACCTCTACCGCGCGGTCGATCGGAACGGCCAAACCCTTGATTTCATGCTCTCCGAACGCCGTGACCTTGCAGCGGCTCGTAGGTTTTTCAAACAGGCCATAGGCACAAACGGTGTGCCAGACCGGGTTGTTATTGATAAAAGCGGTGCCAATCTGGCCGGCCTACAGAGTGTGAATGTGATCTTGAAATTCACCGGGACGGGGCGCTTGGTCACGATCCGGCAAGTCAAATATCTCAACAACATCCTAGTGCTCTGAGTCTGACACTTCCTACCTGTTTCCACGAATTTCGTCGAGTTTGTCCAGCGCGCGGCGTTCTCGGGTGAGGATGCCCTCGGCGGTTTTGGTCCATTTGAAGGGTTTGGGCTTCTCGTTGTGTTGCGCCAGATAGTCATAGATCGCGGCCTCCAGATCATCGACGCTGGTATAGCTGCCGCGTCGGATGCGCCTCGATGTGATCTCGGCGAAGAAGCGTTCGACGAGGTTCAGCCATGAGGCGCTGGTGGGTGTGAAGTGCAGCTTGAAGCGCGGATGCTTGCCCAGCCACGCCCGAACGTCGGGCGTCTTGTGGGTGGCGTAGTTGTCGAGCACCAGATGAACATCGCGCCGCGCGGGCACGGCCTTGTCGATTTTGCGCAGGAATTTGAGGAACTCTCTGGCCCGATGTCGCGGCAGGCATTCGCCGATGACCTGGCCGGATT
>Ga0105050_10005008_pt1 | contig 17272 bp, 16 predicted proteins | sample FRY01_FD_78088 | JGI IMG/M metagenome (GOLD analysis project Ga0105050, IMG submission 78088) | Freshwater microbial communities from Lake Fryxell liftoff mats and glacier meltwater in Antarctica - FRY-01 | ecosystem: Environmental > Aquatic > Freshwater > Ice > Glacier meltwater ... | reverse complement strand
GAAACGGTTTTATCCTCGGCCTTGTGTTTGTAGTGATTTACCTTGCGATTCGTGATGTGCTTACGCCCGAGCGCAAGCCTTGGCTTTCAAAGAAGCTCTTGCTTCTCGGAGCCCAAATGTTAATCCCGCTGATAATTTTTCTGGCCGCCTTTACATACATCCGTTCTGATTTGGAAATAGTAGATCAATCCACGGCAACGTTGATCGGTCGTTTTCTGGCATCACAGGGGGGTGTCATATTTAATCTGGGGCACACGATTGATTTGAATGACCAATTTCCGCCTTGGCGATTTTACTCGGCAGGTCCGGTGATCGGATTTTTAAAAGAGAACATAATCGCCACAACGGTATTTGGGGCAACTGTCTTTCCAAACGCTAGCCCAGAACTAGCGATCGGAGGTCACAACTTCAGCTTTGCCTTAGCTTACATAGTAAATCCCAGCTACTATGCTCTTGGAGGTGGCTTTGGTAGCAATTTTATTTCTGAGCTCTGGATAGATTTTGGCACCGCGGGAGTAGTAGTCGGCAGTGCTCTTTTCGGATTACTCCTTGGACGCTTCACATCGATGTTGCGTCGAGGAGGGCCGTTCTTTATTGCCTTTATGTTTGCTGGTGCGCTTGAGCTTATCTATGCGCCACGTGCAGAATTCTTAGGTTTCATTTCACCGTTCCTAAGCATGCCAACAATCGCAGTATACGTGACCATACATATGATCGTGCGCAAATCAAGAAAGAGAGTTTCTAGAATCAGTAATGGGCACCTCGATTTTTAGCCGTTTCTGCACGCGCGTAGCGCTTACAGCCGCATGAGGCGCGCGTGATTTCAGCCAATGGCGCCTTGGTGGGGCCCAGGGCTTGCAGTGCGCCGCCGTCGAGTTGTTGCTTTTCAGCTTTCCGGGCCTAACTTCAGGGCTCCAGGGTTAGCCCGGGCACAGGTTCAGGCGACGCATGTAGTAGGCGAGATGGAGTGGTTGCCGCCCTCCCCAAACGGCATCGGAATGTGCCAAGGTTGTGGTGTTCAACGCTGCGCGAAAAGGAGGACGGCGAAACGAAGGATATGATGATTGGGGTTGATCGGGCAAAGGCAGTCTTCCAGATCCATGGCGCCCATCGAACAGGGGAGGCACAGTTTCGAACGCAGCTCATGCGCCCGCAATTCCCTGCGTTCATGGCGCAGCAGGAGCCCTGCCTGGTCATCTTTGAGGCTTGCGGCAGCGCACACAATTGGGCGCGTGAGATGGAGGCGCTTGGGCAAGAGGTGAAACAGTTCGCACCACAATACATGCGCCCTTTCGTGAAGCGGCAGAAAAATGATGCGGCTGATGCCGAGGCAATCGTCATCGCGGCACGCCAGCCCGAGATGCGCTTTGTGGCCCCCAAGACGGTCGAGCAGCATTGCCGGGCGGCGGTCTTCCGTGGCAGGGAACGCCTCGTGCATCAACGGACCGCCGAGGTGAACGCGCTGCGGGCACTGCTGTATGAGCATGGCCATGTGTTTCCGGCCGGGATAGGCCATCTCGACCGCGTGGCAACGCTTCTGGAGGACGAGGCCTCTGATCTGCCTGCGCTGATCCGGGGGGAGTGCCGGGACCTGCAGCCGCAGATTGCAGAGCAAACGGCGCGTATTATTGAGCGCACCACAAAACGGAAGATGCTGGCAGCCCAGTCAGACAGGGCGCGCCGGCTCCAGACCATGCCTGGTGTTGGGCCGCTGACAGCCATCGCGGTGGAGGCGTTCGGGCCTGACTTGGCAGAGTTCAAGACGGGGCGCGCCTTTGCGGCTTGGCTGGGCCTTGTGCCCAAGCAGCATTCTTCGGGAGGCAAGCAACGCTTGGGATGCATGACAAAGGCTGGCCAAGCCGATATCCGACGACTGCTGATCATTGGGGCATTGCCGCGCCTGAATTGGCTTGGGCACCCGATGGACCGGATCGAAGATCCTCCTGCGCTGGAGATTCCGCGAGGCGTCAAGCCTCGCGGCGTAGACGATCGGGTGTCGTCTAAGATCAGGCTTGAAACACTCGCATGAAAGGAGCAACGAATGATAGATAACCCGAGCCCCGTCAAAACGAATACCGCCAGATTCGATCACTTCAGCAAAATAGCGATTTTGGGCCATGAATAGACCGCGAATTCTACTCTATACTGAGGAGTTCCTGAGTCCTTCGATGACGTTCATTGCTAGACAGATCAACTCGCTACAGTCACGCTTCGATGTTTCGGTCCTCGCCCGTAGCAGAAGTAACCGCGAACTATTCACATTCGAACCGGTCAATATCGTGCCTATCACAGGCCTTGAAAAGGTTGGCTCACGCCTTCGACGACTTACCAATGGTCGTGACTGGGAGATCTCGCGCGGCGCAAGCGGTGACTTTCACGCTGCCATCTCACGATGTAAGCCTGACTTGATTCATGCACACTTCGGTCCATCTGGATTAGCTATTCTGCCTTTTGCCATTAGGCAGAACATTCCACTATTGACAACCTTCCACGGCTTCGACGCGTCTTCATACTTAAAACGCAGCATTTACAAGCGCGACTTAGCACACCTATTCGACTATGGCGAGATCGTCACCGTTTCGCGGAGCATGCGCCAAATCCTGATACAATTAGGTGCCAATCCGGCACGTACTCATTGCCGTTACATAGGCGCACCTATTTCCTCCTTTGTAATGCCCATTCGCCGATCGATTGCCGAAAAGGTAGCACGCAAGGAAAAAATCAAATTTCTCCAAGTCTCGAACTTTGTAGAGAAGAAGGGCCATGAGTTCACGGTGCGTGCATTTGCTGAACTAACCCGTAGTTTCCCAAACTGTGAGCTGCTATTTGTCGGTTCGGGCCCCTTGGTACCTAAGGTAATGGAGCTTGTGGGCGAGCTCAATCTTGAGGAGCAAGTGCGCATTCTTAAACACCAAGATAGTAACACAGTGGCGGCGCTGATGCGGGACGCTGACTGTTTCGTCCATCATAGCGTGACCAGTGCCAACGGAGATATGGAAGGGATCCCCACGGTATTGATGGAGGCAATGGCATCTGGCCTTCCAGTGATATCGACCAAGCACTCTGGTATTCCAGAACTAGTTGATCATGGCGTCGACGGCTTGCTCGTGAACGAGCGCGACATCGGACAATACGTTGAGGCAATGTACTCTGTTTTGAATGACCATGGTCAGCTCGGCACTCGGGCTCGAGTCAAGGTCGAGCGGGTGTTTGACATTGCGGCATGTAGCCTTGAACTCGGTGACCTGCACGACGCGATCATCAACGATGAAAGCAGAGTAGCGCCTAGCGGGTTTGCAGGAACGCTGTCATGACACTTCGGAGCAAAGCCATGAAAGCGGTCCGCTGGACTGCGTTAAGTGCTTTCCTACGCGGCAGCTTTCAGTTGCTTCAACTATCGTTTCTCGCGCGGCTATTGCTTCCAGGTGATTTTGGGCTTGCCGCAACTACGATAGCCATTGCCGCTATTGGTTCATTGGTGGCCGACCTTGGCCTAAACAGTGCCTACCTCCGAGAACGTAATATAGAAAATGATGAACGCTCAGCGCTTTATTGGCTCAACGTCTTCTTCGGGCTATTTCTTACATTGTTTTTCATTTCTGTTAGTCCCTTTGTTGCCGCCGGTCTTGACGACCCGCGCATAGCACCACTTCTTAAGATGTACGCGTTGGTTTTTCTGATTGTCGCACTTGGTCAGCAGCTGCGTATTAATGCAGAGAAGCAACTGGCTTTTCGTCGAGTCGCCATTAACGAGGTACTTTCAACATTTTTGGGTGTCAGCGTAACACTGCTAGCCGCCTATACTGGAAGCGGAGCGGCGTCCATCATTTATGGCGCAATAACAACGGCTACTGCTAATACAGCACTCGCGTGGCTGTTTCTTTCCAACGGATGGCGACCGCTGATTCGGGTGCAGTTGTATCGGGGACGTCGATTTATCAGCTTTGGGCTGGCTGTAGTCGGCAACAGTCTCGTTTCGCAAATCGCTTCCAACCTCGACATGTTGATCGGTGCGCGGCTTCTGGGCGCAAACCAATTCGGCTTATACGCGGCTCCGCGCAACTTTTTCATGCAAGTATTATCTCTAATTAATCCAATAGTTACTCGCGTCGGTTTCCCCATAGTCGCACATCTTGACAATGATCGTGAGCAGATCGCCGCAATCTACGAAAAAACTATTGGAGCAGTTATTGGAATAAGCGCTCCGATATACTTTGGCGCATTTTTCTTTGCTGAACCTCTAGTAATGGTCCTTTTTGGTGTCCATTGGATAGAAGCTGTGCCGTCGTTTCGACTGCTGGCTCTCTGGGCACTGATGCGAAGCGTCATGAACCCGATAGGAAGCCTTCTTTATGGCATGGGGCGACCATGGCTTGCATTCAAGTGGAATCTCGTCAATCTTGTTTTGGCAGTATTGGTGATACCATTCGTAGGTTTCCATTCTGGATTTGGCCTCTCTGCAGCCGTGCTCGGGCTCATGCTAATACAGATTTTCCCAGGATGGTACTTTCTCGTAAAGCCGCTTTGCGGAATGCCGCTTAACAAATATCTTATAACTATTGTACGGCCTGCAACCATCGCTGTGGTTTCCCTGATTCCGGTCGCCCTGATCACTCAAGGCGTCGACCCCGTGCTCCTAAAACTAGGTTTGGCCGCCACCGCCTCCGGTTTGATTTACCTGTTCCTCTCATGGTTATTCGGCGAAGTATGGTTATATCTTGTTCTATCTCAATTTGGCATAGAATTAAAGAAGGCCCAAAGATGGGGATGAATGAGTTTCGGGGTGGCGCAATTGGAAGCACAAAAGAGGGTGCGCCAATGAATCTTTTATTGGAACCAATAACACCGAGTGACTTTGGGGGCGCGAAATGCTTAGATTGATGACCGCAATTCTCATATCGATGTTTCCCAGAAGCATTCATATCTATTTCCTACGAAAACAGGGGGCAAAGATCGGAAAAAATTCCTACATTGGATTTCTTGCCGTGCTTGACTCTAAAAACATCGAGATTGGTGACAACGTCCAAATTGCCTCCTTCAACCTCCTTCACCGGCTTGTTTCGCTAAGAATGGAGAATGGGTCACGAATGAATGGCTTCAATTGGGTTACTGGCGCTAAAACTGGATCGCTTTCTATTGGGAAAAATTCAGCGGTAACAAGGCTACACTTCTTTGAGGCGTCGGGCGATATTACAATCGGTGAGAACTCGATAATTGCAGGACGGAACTCACATTTCTTTACCCATGGCATTAGTGCGACCAATCTAGAGGATGTTAGGCCGATTACCATTGGCCCTTGGTGCTATATTGGGTCATCGTCACGCTTTACTCCGGGGAGTGGGGTTTCGCGTGGTACCTTTGTCGGGATGGGAGCAGTGGTGACAAAGAATCATAGTGACCAGTTTGTTTTGATTGCAGGTAATCCAGCAGTGGTTCGAAAGGAGCTGTCCCAGAAGGATATATATTTTTCTCGATCTTACCTGCCCCATGACCACCATCCGGAGGATTACAATGGCTTGTGACTGCAACGTACTCCCACGCAATTCCAAAACCGTCGCTCAATTTTTTCTATAGAGCTCTGCCATGATCAAGGTTTTCGTGAACGGCATCAGCGCCAAGAGCGGCGGCGGGCGTAGCATCCTGACAAATTTTTTGAGGGTTGCGCAAACGGTGGACGATCGTTTCCGCTATGTGGTGGCGGTGCCGGATGCTGAAAGCTACGCCGATCTGGCCCATGACCGCATCCAACTATTGCCGATGCCGCATGCCAGTCAAACTATGCGCATCCCCCTATCAAGCACCATCACGCTGCCGCGCGCGGCCTGCGCGACAGGCGCCGATTTGGTCTTCAACCTCTCTGACATCCCGCTGCGCAGCTACCTGCCGCAGGTTTTCCTGTTTGACTGGCCCTACGCCGCCTTCCCCGACAGCCCGGCCTGGGAACTCGCGTCGCGAAAAGAGCGCGCGGTACGCCACGCCAAGCTGTTCTTCTTCAAACATTTATTGCCCTTTGTGGATGTAATGATCGCACAAAATGATGTACTGGCGGCCTGCTTGCACAGGCAATACGGACTTGCTGCGGTTAGGGTGGTGCCCAATGCTGTGTCGCTGGACAATCTGGCCGGTGAAACGAGACATGATTTCGCGCTTGGCGCCGGGGTTAAGCTTTTATGCCTCAGCCGCTACTACAGCCATAAGAACATCGAAAGCTTTCTGCCTCTGGCCGAATTGCTAAAGCGCGCGGCGGCAGAGATCAAGATCATTGTCACTGTGGACGGAATGGACAGCCCCGGCGCTGCCGCCTTTCTTGAGCAGGTCGCAGCGCGGGGACTGGGGGATACTATCATCAATCTCGGCAGCGTGCCTATGGCATTAGTGCCCAGCCTCTATCAGCAGACAGACGCGCTGCTGTTGCCGACGCTTCTAGAATCTTTCTCGGGCACCTATGTGGAGGCGATGTTCCACCAGCGCCCGATCCTGACAAGCGATCTGCCTTTTGCGCATGGGGTCTGCGGCGCGGCGGCTTACTACTTTGACCCCGCCGATCCAGATACCATGTTTGCGGCGATCAACGCGATGCTTTCCGATCCTGCCGGGCGCGCGGACAGGCTAGCCGCGGCCAATGCACGGTTGGCGGAAATGTTGACATGGGAACAGGCCTATGCCGCCTACACGGCGGCGTTCGCGGAAGCGTTGAAGGGTAGAAAATGACGGAAGACATTCGAGTTTGCAGCAATTGCGTAATGGATACGACCGACAGCGCCATCGTCTTTGACGAAAAAGGTGTCTGCGACCATTGCAACACCTTCTATGAAAAGATTGAGCCGAATTGGGACACCGGCGCGAAGGGCCGCGCGGAGTTGGACAAGATGATCGAGGTCATCAAGGCCGCCGGCAAGGGCAAGGATTTCGACTGCATCATCGGCATGAGCGGTGGGATCGACAGTTCCTATCTGGTCTATGCCGCCAAGGAGCTCTTTGGCTTGCGGCCTTTGGTGTTCCATGTCGATGCCGGGTGGAATTCGCAGATTGCTGTCAACAATATCGAACGGCTGGTGGACGGGCTGGGTCTTGACCTGTTTACCGAGGTGATCGACTGGGAAGAGATGAAGGACCTTCAGCGGGCCTGCTTCCGCTCGGGTGTGTCGCATATCGATACACCGCAGGATCATTCCTTCTTTGCGGCGATGTACAAATTCGCAACCCAGCATGGCGTCAAGCACATCCTGACCGGCGCGAACTATTCGACCGAATGCATTCGCAACCCGCTGGAATGGATGTATTTCCAATCGGATTCACGCCAGATTCGTGACATTCATCGCCAATTCGGCGAACGGCCGTTGCAAAATTTCGCGCTGACCTCGATTCTGTGGCACAAGGTCTGGCTACCCTATGTGCGCCGCATCAGCGTGCTTCGACCTCTCAACTCCCTACCCTATATCAAGACCGAGGCCCGCCAATTGTTGATGGATCGTTTCGGCTGGCAGCCCTATCCGCAAAAGCACTTCGAGTCGCGCTTTACCCGGTTCTACGAAAGCTACTGGTTGCCAGAACGCTTCGGCTATGATGTTCGCAAGGTGCAGTTCTCCAGCCTCATAATCACCGGGCAGATGTCGCGCGATGAGGCGCTGGCAGAATTGGCCAAGCCACCCTATGATGCGCAAACAATCGGTCAGGAGATCGAATTCGTCGCAAACAAGCTGGATATCAGCGTCGATGACCTGATGGGTTACATGGCGCTGCCCAAGAAAACTTACAAGGATTACCGCAATCAGGAAGAAATCTACCGGGTCGGTGCATGGGTGATGCGGGCTATCGGGCTGGAACGTGGGGGCAAGCGGTGATCGGGATCGTCGATTACGGCCTCGGCAATGTCCGGGCTTTCGAGAACATCTACCGCCGCCTTGGCATCGCGGCGATGCCTGTGCGAACTGCCGCAGAGCTGAACGCTGCTGATCGGCTGATCCTTCCGGGGGTCGGGGCTTTCGATTGGGCCATGGCGCGACTGGCTGCCTCGGGTATGGTCGATCCCCTTCGCGCCCGTGTTCTGGAAGCCGACGTGCCCGTCCTCGGGGTTTGCGTTGGCATGCAGATCATGGCTGACGGCAGCGACGAGGGGACGTCCGCCGGACTCGGCTGGATACCGGGCCGGGTCGAGCGGTTCCGTGATGAGTGGTTCAATGACCGCACCCATTTGCCGCATATGGGCTGGAACGACGTAACCCCTGATGGTGAGGCCGCCATCTTTGCGGGCATTCCGGATCCACGATTCTACTTTCTGCATTCATATTATTTCTGCCCCGCTGATGACGCCCATGTGGCCGCGCGGACACAATATGGCGTCCGCTTTGCCTCGGCGCTGCGGCGCGGGAATATCTGGGCCACGCAGTTTCACCCCGAAAAGAGCCACGACTGGGGCGTGCAACTCCTTCGTAACTTTGCGGGAGCCTGACCCATGTTGCGCCCCCGCCTCATTGCTTGCCTTTTGATCCAGAACCTCGGCCTGGTGAAAACCCGCCAATTTGGTGAACCGAAATACGTTGGTGATCCGATCAATGCGGTGCGTATCTTCAATGAAAAGATGGTGGACGAGTTGATGGTGATCGACATCGACGCCACGCCGAAAGGCCGCGAACCGGATTACCGTGTGATCGCCAATCTGGCGAACGAGTGTCGCATGCCTTTGTGCTATGGCGGCGGGGTCAGCACGGTCGAGCAGATCGAGCGTATCATCGGCCTCGGTGTCGAAAAGATCGCGCTTTCTGCGGCAGCACTTGCCCGACCCGCGCTCATCGAAGAGGCCGCCGAGCGCGTTGGCTCGCAAAGCGTGGTTGTCGTTGTCGATATTCGCAAAGGCGGTCTGCTGCGCCGCCCCGAGGTTGTGACCCACAACGCCACCCGCAAGACCGGGATTGACCCGGTTGCTTTCGTGCGCGAGGCAACCGCGCGCGGCGCCGGCGAAATCGTGATCAACAATGTCGACCGGGACGGCATGATGGAGGGTTACGACCTTGAGCTCGTCGATCGGCTTCGAAGCGAAACCAGCCTGCCCATGACGATCCTTGGTGGGGCGGGTTCCCTTGATCACGTCGCGGCGCTATGGCGTGCCCAGGGAATTATCGGTGCAGCCGCCGGAAGCCTGTTTGTTTTCAAAGGAAAGTATCGTGCCGTGTTAATCAATTATCCGAATGCCGAAGAAAAATCCGCGCTGCTTGCACGCGCAGGGTGGTCGCTTTGAAACAGCTTCTGCAATCGCTCAAAGACGGCGCGACGACTGTCGCCGATGTGCCCGCACCCCGATGTGGGGGCGGCCAGATACTCCTTCAGACATCGGTCAGCCTCGTTTCTGCCGGGACCGAACGGATGCTGGTGGCGTTTGGCAAAGGCAACCTGATCCAGAAAGCGCGGTCTCAGCCCGACAAGGTGAAGCAGGTTCTCGAAAAGGCCCGCACCGATGGGGTGGCGGCGACGCTCGATGCCGTGCGCTCCAAACTCGATCAGCCGCTGGCGCTGGGGTATTGCAACGTTGGCCGGGTGATTGAGGCGCGGGTCGAAGGGTTCGAGCAGGGCGATCGGGTCGTGTCGAACGGCAAACACGCCGAGATTGTTGCGGCGCCAAAAAACTTGTGCGCCCTGATCCCTGACAACGTGTCGGACGAGGCTGCGAGCTTTACCGTTCTGGCGGCCATCGGGCTGCAAGGTATCCGGCTGGCGCAACCTACGCTGGGCGAATGTGTGGTGGTTACGGGTCTTGGGCTGATCGGGTTGCTGACCGTGCAGATGTTACGCGCGCAGGGGTGCCGCGTGCTGGGGATCGACTTTGACCCAGCGCGGCTGGAACTGGCGCGCGCCTTTGGGGCGCAAACCGTGAACCCTGGTGCTGGCGAAGACGTTCTCGCACGCGCCGCCGCCTTTTCACGCGGCGCGGGTGTGGATGCAGTGATCATTACCGCCTCGGCAAAAAGCAACGATCCGGTCGCCCAGGCGGCCCATATGTGCCGCAAGCGCGGGCGTATCGTGCTGGTCGGGGTGGTCGGGCTGGAGTTGAGCCGCGCCGACTTTTATGAAAAGGAACTCACCTTTCAGGTTTCGTGCTCTTATGGTCCGGGGCGTTATGACCCGGCCTATGAAGACGGCGGGCAGGATTATCCCATCGGCTTCGTACGCTGGACCGAGCAGCGCAACTTCGAGGCCGTGCTCGATCTGATGGCGGCGGGTGCCTTGGATGTGGCCGCTCTGATCACGCACCGCTTCGCCATTGACGATGGCGGCAAGGCGATGGCGCTCTTGACCTCTGGCGAGCCGTCAATGGGGATCTTGCTTACCTATCCTTTGCCTCAAGCCGGATCCGCTCCCATTCGCCGGATACCGCTGGGCACTTTCGCGCCAGCGAAGGGCAAGGGCGTCGTAGGGTTTCTGGGTGCTGGAAATTATGCAGGCCGGGTGCTGATCCCAACCTTCAAGGCGGCGGGTGCGCGGTTGCAAACCGTCGTCAGTGGTGGCGGAGTCAGTGCCGTTCACTTTGGCAAGAAGTTCGGGTTTGCCGAGGCTTCGACCGAGATGGCGGCGGTGCTGAACAACCCCGACATCGACACAATCGTGATCGCGACCCGCCATGATGCCCATGCCGGTCAGGTCATGGCCGCCCTGCGCGCGGGCAAGCATGTGTTCTGCGAAAAGCCGCTTTGCCTGACGCTGGACGAATTGTCCGGGATCGAAGCCGAAATCGCGCAGCGCCCAGATCAGCACCTTATGGTCGGCTTCAACCGCCGCTTTGCGCCGCAGGTCGTCAAGATGAAGGCGCTTCTGGCACCGCTGGACGTGCCCAAAAGCGTGATCATCACGGTGAATGCCGGCGAGATTCCGGCAAACCACTGGACGCAGAATCCGTCAGTCGGCGGCGGGCGTATCATTGGCGAGGCGTGCCATTTCATCGACCTTGCACGCCATCTTGTCGGGCATCCGATCGTTCGGCACCACACCGTAGCGCTGGGACAGCACCCCGCCATCGCCATCCGCGATGACAAGGTCAGCATCACGCTTGAATTTGCCGATGGCTCGGTTGCGACGATTCATTATCTGGCGAATGGCGACAAGGGCTACCCCAAGGAGCGGATCGAAGTCTTTGCCGCCGGGCGTGTTTTGCAACTGGACAACTTCCTCAAGCTGAAGGGCTGGGGCTGGGCCGGTTTCACAAAGATGAACCTGTGGCGGCAGGACAAGGGCGTCCACGCGATTGTTGGCGCTTTCCTGAGCTGCATGCGCACCGGTCAGGCCCAACCGATTCCGCGCGCCGACATTATCGAGATTTCGCGGGTCTCTATCAAAATTGCACAGGAGACACGGCGATGACCTTTGTTGCAGCCATCGACCGCAAATTCTACCCGGGATTTGAGCGCAATTGGGACGACCGGCTCTTTCGTGAAAGGCTTCTGACCGTGATGGGGCCAACCGTCCGCGTGCTCGACGTTGGTGCCGGAGCCGGAATTGTTCAAACCATGAACTTTCGGGGATTGGCTGAACGGGTCTGTGGCGTTGATCTTGACCCCCGCGTGACAGCCAATCCGTTCCTTGATGAGGGGCTGCTCGCCGATGCGGATCGCATTCCGTATCCCGATGACAGTTTTGACATTGTCTTCGCCGACAATGTCATGGAGCATCTGGACCAACCGGAAAAGGTCTTTGCGGAAATTGCGAGGGTCTTGCGTCCGGGCGGGAAATTGTTGTTCAAGACACCGAACCGCAATCATTACATGCCGGTCATTGCGCGCATGACACCGCATCGTTTCCACGAATGGGTTAACCGTCTGCGCGGGCGCGATGAAACCGACACGTTTCCGACCCATTACCTTTGCAACTCACCAACGCAGGTCAAACGGATCGCGGCCTCGGCGGGCCTCAAGGTTGAGACGGTTGAATTGATCGAAGGGCGTCCGGAGTATCTTCGCCTTTTTGCGCTGACCTATTTCGTTGGCCTTGCCTACGAGCGGATCGTCAATGCCCTCCCTTTTCTGGCACGTTTTCGAATCCTCATGGTTGTGACGGCAACCAAGCCGACCCATACCTGATGCGCCGCGTCTTGCGCCTTTGGCGGACGGTGCGTCACTTGCGCCCGGTGCAGGTTTATGGCCGGCTGTGGTTTCGTTTGGCGCGACCGCGCCCGGATCTGTCGCAGGCTTTGCCGTTGCGTCCCTGTGACGGGGACTGGTGCGCGCCCGCGCGGCGGCAGCCCAGCCTGACCGGCCCCGGCGCGTTCCGTTTTCTCGACGAGGCGGGAAGTCTGGCCGAGCATGGCTGGGATGATCCCGCCAGGCCCAAGCTCTGGCGCTATAACCAGCATTATTTCGACGACCTGAACGCCCTGAATGCGCCTGAACGGGATGATTGGCACCGGGCGCTGATCGCCGATTGGATCGCAGCCAACCCGCCCGGACGCGGGACGGGGTGGGAGCCCTATCCAACCTCGATCAGGATCGTGAACTGGGTGAAATGGGGGCTCGCCGACACCGCGCCAAGCCAAGACGCCATCCAAAGCCTTGCTGTTCAGGCCCGCTGGCTGACGCGGCGGATGGAATGGCACCTGCTGGGCAACCATCTGTTCGCCAATGCCAAGGCGCTTGTCTTTGCAGGGCTGTATTTCAACGGGGCCGAGGCCGCGCGCTGGCTCGATACCGGCACCCGTATCCTTGCCCGGGAGATCCCCGAACAGATACTGCCCGATGGCGGGCAATTCGAGCGAAGCCCGATGTATCATGCGCTTGCGGTCGAAGACATGCTTGATCTGGTCAACATCGCCCGCGCTTTCGGGCGAAATGATCTGGCGCAGGCACGGAGCGTGCGGGTGGCATCAATGCTGGATTGGCTGGGCGCGATGACCCACCCGGATGGGGACATCGCCTTTTTCAACGACGCGGCAATCGGCATCGCGCCGGATCAGAAACAGCTTTTCGACTATGCCGGGCGGCTGGGTTTCGCCGCCCCCTCGGATCGCGGCGCCCTGTGCCATCTCGCGGCGTCAGGCTATGCGCGCCTGTCGGCCGGACCCGCCGTTCTGATCGCCGATCTGGCCCGCATCGGACCTGACTATTTGCCCGGCCATGCCCATGCTGACACGCTCAGTTTTGAGCTGTCACTGCACGGACAGCGGGTGTTCGTCAATTCCGGTACCTCGGTTTACGGCCTCGGCCCTGAACGGCTGCGCCAGCGCGGCACGGCGGCGCATTCGACCCTGATGATCGACGGACAGGATTCGTCTGAGGTCTGGTCGGGCTTTCGGGTCGGGCGAAGGGCGCGCCCCTACGATGTCAATGTGCGGCGTGACGGTGTGGCGCTGGTGGCAGAAGGGGCGCATGACGGGTATCGCCATCTGCGCGGCGCGCCAGTCCACCGCAGGCGCTGGCAGCTGGAGGAAAACGGCCTTGCCGTAACCGATGCGGTTGAAGGTAGCGGGTGCCATCAGATCGAAATGCGGTTTCACCTTGCGCCAGGTCTGCAGGCGGTCATGAGCTCTGATGGCGCGATAAAGGTCAAGGACGAGCAAGGTCGCTCGGTCCTGGACCTTGAGATCACGGGCGGAGTAGCAGAGGTTGCGCCGTCAAGCTGGCATCCACAATTCGGGATGACACTACCCAGCCAGGTCATCTGCATTCATGCAACCGCCGATCTTCCGACGAGCCTGCAAACGAACTTACACTGGACATAATTTTGAAACTTCTGATTCTGAGCAACTACTTCACCCCAGATCTGAGCGCCGGCTCGTTTCGCATGCAGGCATTCGTCGAAGCGCTGGAGCGCTGGCGCACGGAGAACCCCGGGGAAGGGCTGGAAGTCGATCTGATCACCACCCGGCCCAATCGCTACGCGAGCATGAAGGCCGAGGCGCCGGCCTTCGAAGATCGCGGTTGGCTGCGCATCCACCGGATCGCGCTTCCCGGCCACAACGGCGGCATGGCCGATCAGGCGCGTGCTTATGTGCACTATGCCATGGCGGTGCGGAAGTTTACCGGAGGCAAACGCTGCGAGCTGGTATTTGCCACCTCGTCCCGGCTGATGACTGCTGGACTGGGGGCGCATATCGCGCGGCGGATGAAGGCCCCGCTCTATCTCGACATCCGGGATTTGTTCACCTTGAACATGGACGAATTGCTGGCCCGGAGCCCGCTGAAGATGCTTCTTCCGGTTTTTCGACGTATCGAGCGACAGGCGTTTCAGCGCGCGACACGGATCAATGTGGTGTCCGAGGGGTTCATTCCGCATGTTCGAAAGAACGCACCAGAAGCCAAAATTACGTGTTTCACCAACGGGATTGACGACTTGTTCCTGTCGCAAGACTTCACGGGGACAGCGGAACCCGGCACCCTGCCGCTGATCCTCTATGCAGGGAACATGGGCGATGGGCAGGGCCTGCATCGTATCGTTCCGCAGGCCGCCAAGGCATTGGAGGGCCGCGCGCGCTTTCGGCTGATTGGCGATGGTGGAAAACGGGCAGAACTGGAGACCGCGCTAAAGACGCAGCTGGTCACGAATGTCGAAATCTTGCCGCCAGTTCCGCGTGACCAATTGCTTGCGCAATACCGTGAGGCCGACATCCTGTTTCTGCATCTCAATGACCTTGAGGCCTTCCACAAAGTTCTTCCTTCAAAGATATTTGAGTACGCTAGTACAGGACGGCCAATGCTTGCTGGTGTTTCAGGCTATGCCGCTGAATTTCTCGCTAAGCATCTTCAAGATGTTGAAGTGTTTGCTCCTTTGGATGCAACGGCAATGTTAGAAGCCATTGAGCGCATTATCACCTCAAAACATTCTGTGGACAGAACGCCATTTCGCACGAAATTTGCACGTTCAGAAATCATGAACCGGATGGTCGACGATGTGACAGAACTTGTGATACAAAACGATGCATAATGTGCCTACCGCATCCCATTCCCCATACAACCTCTCCTCAGACGCGGCATCTCGTGATCAACTCAAGACCGCGACAAAGCTTGGGGTGTAGCTAAAGCGGTAGTTCCAACCTGCTGGCACAATCGCGCTCGCACTGACACCGTACCGCGCCACGCTCGTCGCTACCCAGCCACCAGCCGGTGCAGAGACCGACAGGAAGCACTGCGAGGAGGATGTGGCGTGATAGGAGACCAGGATTGGCCGGCCAGTCGCGTTATCATAAATGGTGTTTCCAATCCGGTTGACCTGCGTCCAGCTTTGCCCCCAGCCAATTGCATTGGTCAGCATATGCTGCTCGACGGAGGAGGCGCTCATCAGCTTTTCGACTGCAGCACCAGCACGCGCCTCGGCTAAACTTGCGATATCTGCAGCGATGGTGCGATTGGCACCGAGATCGCCGCCGCCTGTGAGGCCAATTCCAGTTTCAACACGGCGGCTGCCACTGACCATGGACTCCAGCGCGGTCTGCATGGCGGTGGAGACAGGCTTGTCCTGATCGGCCGTGTTGTTCACCTGCCCAAGGCCAACATCTGTTGCGGTCAGGATGACCTCCCCCGTCTTGCCCGCCACCGAACGGACGGTTCCCAACTCCACGATTGTGAAAGTGCCGTTGCCGTTATCGCGTTTGAGATAAAGTTTGCCATCGCGGGTGTTGATGGCCAATTCCCCGAGATCGATCTGTGCCGTTGTTGGCACCTTTCCGGGCACGGCGGAGCGTCTACTTAGAATCTTTGACGTCATGGTCCCACGGCCTCCTCAGCTTCGGCAAATGTGATGACCTCCGTTGGAGTGCCATCAATGACGGCCTGTGCCGCGGCTCGCTCGGCATCGTCTCGGACGACCGCTGGGTTTGGCACCATTATCGTCCCGGTATGCTCACCTGTCGTCTCGTCGTAAACCGACTGTTCGATCTCTGCAGGAAGCGGCTCGATCACCGCCTGCACGACCACGGCTTCCATCACCGGCTCGCCAGTTTCCTCGTCGAACACGGGCTGGCCCTGTTCATCAATCGCCTGCTGCTCTTCGGCCGCTTCCGGCTGCCCATCTACCAGATGGTAGCGCGCCAGACGCGTCTGCGCCGCCCGGTACGCCACGAGCTGGTGGTTGAACAGATTGTTTTCGCCGTTGACGAAGTTATCGGCTTCCCAGCCCATAGCGAAGGCCTCGTAGGACACATGCCCCAGCGCCTGAACCACGTCCAATAGCCTGGCGGGCAAATTGTCGTGCGGGATAACACGCAACAATTCTTCATCACCCCTGCGCGCGCCCGCCAGAGCAAGATCGGACGTGACATAGGACATGCCGCGTTTGGTGGCCTGCCGCACGCTCAGGGGCGCATCGCCCTTCTGGATGAATACCGTCATGGATCAGACCTCCCGCACGCAGATTGCGCCCACGTCTACCGTGGCCGGAGCCACCGCGAAAACCAGCGAATAGATGAACCCGTCGTAGCTGACGGCATAGTCCTCGCCCGTGCCGGGGCGTTTTAGCGCGCCGTCCACGTAGACGAACTTGGGTTTCCACCCCCGCGGCAGCGGGAAGGTGGTCTGGGCTCCGGTGCCGGAGAACCAGAAGGCCTCTTGCGCGATGCCCGATGCGACCTTCGCCCTGAGCATTGAAAGTTCCTCACGAAGGTTCAGGGCCGGTTTCTCGATGTTCACAGTCATGGTTTCACTGCTCCGCGATCATGCCACCCACCGCCGAGATCGCGGTCGTGACGGGGATTTCGGTATTGGCCACGCGGACGAGGCCGTCGAATACGCTGCGGCCTTGGCTGGTGCCGACGTGCAGCAGGCTGGTTTTGGGGTCGTAGGCCAGCGCCGTGACCGCATCGCTTGTGCCGAAAAGCGTGCATTGCGCCCCCGGCTGGAACAACTTTCGCTCGTCCTCGTAGATTTTGCTGATTTGATCGGCGTTGGGAACCGTAGCGCCGATGCGCCAAAGTGCGAGGGAGCCAAAGAATTGTAGCGCGCCGACATTGACTGTGCGGCCTAGGCGAAGGACCGCTCCAACGTTCGTCACGTCGAACTGGCCGTTCGCAGTGGTGTCGAGAACACCGTTCACATAGATCGCCATCGTGCTGCCGTTACGAATGCAGCACACATGGGTCCACTGGTTCAGCCCGCACCCCCTATGAAGCTCCTATATCTGTCAAGTGCTGGATGCCGCTGTCGGAGGGACGCAAAGATGGCGATAAATCTCGCGTACGATGTAGCGCTTGAGGCAGCGCGGAACGTGTCAACGACTTTGAGACAGTGGCTTTTGGACTTTAAGCTTGGTTTCCCTCCGTTTGCTTTGGTGGATTTATCCAGACAGCAGTCGGGATGTG
>Ga0105050_10005007_pt1 | contig 17275 bp, 8 predicted proteins | sample FRY01_FD_78088 | JGI IMG/M metagenome (GOLD analysis project Ga0105050, IMG submission 78088) | Freshwater microbial communities from Lake Fryxell liftoff mats and glacier meltwater in Antarctica - FRY-01 | ecosystem: Environmental > Aquatic > Freshwater > Ice > Glacier meltwater ... | reverse complement strand
TGGAACCAAGATATTAGAAGAAGTAAAGCCAAATATGACCCTTACGCAGGAGAGCCTTTTGCTCGGTAGAACAAAAAACGATTTAAGAGTATCAAGTAATAAGAGCCACCAATCAATAAATAATATTATAGTAACAAACATTAGAACCTAAGAACAAGACAACATATATCTAGAGACATCGGGACCAAGAGTTGGAAAGTCTACTCTGTATGAAATAGCTACCCATCAACCAATTGTCGGAGCTTTTGGATCTTCCGAATACTATAAGGTTTTGCTTCGTCGTTCAGAGAACCAGGCGGATGACCTATAATGATAGTAAGAGTTAATACCTCTATGTTTAAAAAAGAGATGCAAAACATTGTTAATTACTCTATTGGTTTTTTAGAGGGTATACAAAGAGGAAAAGTAATCTTTTTAAAAACTCTCGGTATGCAAACAGTTGAAACAATGAAAGCATATCTAGATGCTTCAGCAAGAGTAAATCCAGCTATTCTCCATCATGTTTATGAATGGTATCGAGTAGGAAGCCCAGAAGCAAGGTTATATGATATAAAATATACGGTTAGTGGCATAGGCTTATCCTTTAATTCTACATTTAAACAATCAGCATCAATCAAGGAAGGTTCGTCAGTTCCGTTTTACAACAAAGCCTTTATCATGGAAAATGGGATTCCTGTTACAATTAGGCCAATAAGGGCAGAAGCACTTTCATTTGAGATAGATGGGGAACAGATATTCACAAAGTCTGAAGTTGTTGTAGATAACCCAGGTGGCGCAGCAGCCGAAGGAGGGTTTGAAAAAACCTTTGATTCGTTCTTTAATAAATACTTTACACAAGCTTTTTTAAGGTCAAGCGGAGTTGCTCAATATTTGGAAAACCCAATAACATATAAAAGCAATTTGGCAGCAGGCAAAAGAGGCGGTAGGCCAATTGGAATCCAGACTGGTTATCGCTGGATAGCAAATGCGGGGGTAGGTGTATAATGGCAGATAACAGTCCGCTAAATACTCCAGTTCTCTGGATAAATAAATACATTCAGAACAAGGTCGCTGACAAGCTAAAGTATGGGCTACCCTTCTTTGCTCCAGGACCAAATACGATTAATCAATTGACAGAGCAGTCTATAACTCTTACTGGCGTAGAGTACCCCTATGCAGGTGTTATGATGACCTGGGATAGATTACACAAAATGCGCCGCGGGCCATTCCCACACTGTAAAGCAGAGCAGGTTTTATATTACATAGTGGCTACCCAAGAAGATGCAATCGAAAACATTATTAGTGTTAATGAAGAGATTTTTAGGTTACTCGATCGTGGAGACGAGTCAGCAGAAGAGGTCAATAGCTGGTGCTCAAACAGAACAGTAGAGCTTGGAACACTTAGTGAACCAAATAGGGCAAACAATATGTTTTATTTTTATAATTTCAAGGTGTATCAATTAGAAGAAACACGGGATATTATAGATTTTGGGACTGCCAGAACGTACGGCGGAAATAAAATAATCATAGACTTCCAATATCACCAAATGCCAGGCTTAACAAACCACGACTGGGCCCCAGAGGCCAAATTAGCGACCAGACTAATAATTTAAAAAGGCTGATATAATTAGTCTTGAGGAAACACCCAACGCCAAATAACTTAATATCTATCTTATAAGAAGAGGTGAAATATGGCCACATACAGCCGTGGAACGTCCACCAACATAATCGTTGGTGCAGCAGCATTCTTTGTTGCAGATACAACACTAACACCGACGGTAACTCCGTCGTTTGCTACTGATGATTCATACAGAGACACTTTAACAGACAGCCTTACATATGACAATGTAGGTTATACAAGCAATGGCCTTGAGATCCAGTTCCAACCAGACTTCGGTGAAGTTGCAGTTGATCAGGTTCTTGACGTTGCAAAGCTTTTCAAGCAAGGAATGACGGTTAGTCTGGCTACAGCATTTGCTGAAGCAACACTAGAAAACCTATTGCTTGCACTTGCTTACAACTCCGATCAATTAAGTGGAACGAAGTCATCATCAGCTGGTAGAACACTTAATCTATCTGCAGGCGATATTGGAGAATGTCCAGTAGAACGAGGACTTGTTGCAATCGGACCAGGCACAGGAGACTGTGCTGCTTCAGCAGAAGTAGAGCGTGTATACATTGCATACCGTGCGCTTTCAATTGAAAACGTAACAGTATCTGCAAAGCGTGACGCAGCTTCAATGTTTGAAGTTTCATTCCGTTTACTTCCAGAAGATACTTCTGGTTCATATGGTAAGATCATAGATCGTACACATACAAATGTCTCATAATTAAATAGTACAGAGACTGGCCCACTTCTTCGGAGGTGGGCTTTTCTGTTTTGTGGTAGAATTAAGTGTTCTAGGGGAGAATATGGCAACTACGATTTATCAAACCAAACTAATAGTATTATTAGATAATACTGAATTAGAGATAATTCCATTAAAGATTAAATATCTACGTAAGTTTATGATTGCTTTCGAGGGTATAAAAACAACCAATACTGATGATGAATCTATCTCTGTATTAGTAGAATGTGTAAGAATTTGTATGAAACAGTATTATCCTAAAATTTCTAATACCGTTGAAGAAATTGAAGATAATCTTGACCTACCCACAATCTATCAAATATTAGATATTGCTGCTGGAATTAAAATAAACAAAAAATCTGAGGAACCAGTAAAAGACCAAGCCGTAGAGTCTGAGGCTACCTGGAAAGATCTAGATCTAGCAAAACTTGAATCAGAAATATTTTTGCTCGGTATTTGGAAAGACTACCAAGAACTAGAAGAATCCCTATCAATGCCAGAACTAATTGCTACCCTTGGAAGTAAAAGAGAATTAGACTATGAAGAAAAGAAGTTTCTTGCTGCAATTCAGGGGGTAGATTTAGGCGGAGACGCTGATTCTGGAAAGGGTCAGAAAGAATGGGAAGATATGAAAGCAAGGGTCTTTAGTAAAGGACAGACATCCGATAGTAATGATATTTTATCATTACAAGGACCAACCGCACAGAAGGCGGGGTTTGGTATAAATATGGGTCTCGATTATGAAGACGCTAGAGACCCATCGGTTATGCTATAATTAACTAAGCCTATACAGGAGGAAAACAATGGCAACAACAGTACAAGAGGGAACAGAACTTACGCTAATGGATGGTACAAAGATTAAGGTACGACCACTTAAAATTTCTTTGCTACGTCCATTTATGAAGAAGTTCGAGTTGGTAGCGGGGGTAGCAGAAGATAACGAAAAGTCAATGACTCTTCTTATTGAATGTGTACAAATTGCTATGGAACAATATAATCCAGACTTAGCGGACATTGCAAAATTAGAAGAGGTTTTAGACCTTCCAACAGTTTACAATATTATTGAAGCAGCATCTGGGGTAAAACTTACCGACGCTAATGCGCTGTTAAACACAGTACTTGCAAACAACTAAATAAAGAGGTGTAATGCATGAGTGATGTTAATGCCCACATTGGGGTACAGATTGATACCTCTGCGGCATTAGCAGAACTCAAGGCACTCCAAAAGCAGCTTTCATTATTTCATCAGTCAATAGCAAAAAGTAGCACCGCAGCCGGACTAGCCCAAAGAAATCTTCAAGCCAACTTAATGGGCTCAATTAATGATACTGGTAAATTTGTAGCTCGAATGGGCACTATTCGCACATCAGCAGAATCATTTACGAATGCCCTTGAAACCAACAAATTTTCTATGGGACAGTATTTTCGCTATGCTGGAGCATCTACAAAAACCTTTGGTAAATTATTTAAAACTGAATTCGATACAATTGGTCGGGTAGCAGGAGAAAGAGTAAAGAAACTCCAAACCCAATATATAAAAATGGGGCGGGATTCATCAGGTGCTATGAGGGCGATGTCAATTACGCCTACCACATTAAATATGAAAGAACTTTCTACACAGACCGCTATCGCAGCTCAGAAACAAGCATTATTTAATCAGTTAGTAAGACAAGGCTCAACTAGCCTATTAAACTTTGGTAAGAATACACAGTGGGCTGGTCGCCAACTTATGGTTGGATTCACTGTTCCACTTCTCTATATTGGTGCTGCCGCAAGTAAGACCTTTATGCAAATTGAAGAGCAAGCTGTAAAGTTTAAGCGTGTTTATGGTGACATGTTTACAACAACCGCAGAGACAGGAAAGGCATTAGCAGATATTCAGATGCTTGCAAAAGAGTTTACAAAATATGGTATTGCGGTTTCTAAAACAATGGAAATGGCAGCCACTGCCGCAGCTACGGGCAAGACAGGCGCCGACCTTATAGCACAGGTAAAAGAATCAACAAGGCTTGCAGTTCTCGGCGGTATTGAACAAGAACAATCTCTTAATACTATCATAGCCTTAACATCAACATTCGGTATAGAAGCAGACAACCTTGCAGCGTCTATTGACTTCCTTAACTCTGTAGAAAACCAGACAATTTTAAGCATTGAAGATTTAACAATTGCTATTCCAAAGGCTGGGCCAGTTGTTCAACAACTTGGTGGAGATGTAAAAGATCTTGCATTCTTCTTGACAGCTATGCGCGAGGGCGGAATCAATGCCTCAGAAGGAGCTAACGCATTAAAGTCAGGCCTGGCAGCAATGATTAATCCAACCAAAAAAGCGTCAGAGATGCTTTCTGGGTTTGGTATTAATATTAAAGCGATAGTAGAAGGAAATGCTGGAAACCTAAAAGAAACGGTCCTTGATTTTGCACAAGCCCTAGATACGTTAAAACCACTTGACAGAGCAAGAACAATTGAGCAGATATTCGGTAAATTTCAATTTGCACGTATATCAACGTTATTTCAAAATATAGTTAAAGAAGGAACTCAAGCACAACAAGTTCTTGAACTCACTAATTCATCAGTAGAAGAGCTTGCAATTCTGTCTGAACGAGAATTAGCAAGGATTGAAGACTCACCAATGTTTAAGTTTAAAAAGTCTGTAGAAGATTTAAAGCTAACCCTTGTTCCAATTGGTGGAGAATTTCTTAAAGCAATTACACCTATTGCACAATTCTTAGCAAAGTTTTTAGAAAAGTTTAATGGATTAAGTGACGGTTCCAAAAAGTTTATTGTAGTAATGACAACACTAGTTGGTGTTATTGGTCCAGCACTCCTAATGACATTTGGTTTGGTTGCAAACGGTGTAGCAAATATTATAAAACTTTTCTTAGCATTGCGAACAGGATTTCTAGGTATAACAAGCAGCAGCAGCGTTCTTGCAGAACAAACAAGGTATTTAAATACTGCACAAATGGACGCGGCAGCAGTTGCTGCATCCCTTAACCAGTCTCATTCACGTTTGGCACAAACATTCACAATGGAAGCCTCCGCGGTTACAGCGCTACGTAATGCATACGTTCAGGCAACAATAGCCGCATCAGCATTTGCAAGAGCAAATCCTGGAATGATGAATCCTAGGTTTAAGGCACCTAAGAAATTTTCACAAGGAACTGCAAGAGTTAGAGGATACGCAACAGGAACAGATAGTGTTCCAGCGATGCTTACTCCAGGGGAAGCAGTAATTCCAGCAAAAACTGCCCAAGCAAATCCAGAACTTATGCAGGCTCTGGTAGATGGAACTATTGATAGATTCGCTTTAGGTACAACTAGCGTAGGAATGAGATTTAAATCTCCAGGCGTTAAGCAAAGTCTTGCGCGTCAGCAAGCAAAGATGCAATCGGTTCAAACCATGATTAATGTTGATCGGGCAATGAGATCTAGCAGATTTGCCAACACTGCACCAACTCCGTATGGTAGATTAATTTCTCCATCCACGGGTCACAGTTTTCCAGTTTCTGGAATTGGCGGAATACGTGAAAAAATAGACGGATCAAAAGTATTTGTCAAACCAGTTCTTGATGAAAAAGCAGCCCTTGCAGAAGTAAGAGGAACACAAATTGCAAGAGATGTACACGGACTAGATTCTCCAAAACAAACCATTAGAACAATGCTTGATCCAACAGACCCGTATGGAAAGAGAAAATTATTAGTTCTTGAATCACCAGTTAGTTCTAAATTTGCAAACGCAACAAGTGGTTTTACAAAGGGGCAGTATGTTAAGCAGCTAGTTGCAGCACTTCTTAGAGGAGACAAGGATTTATCAAGGTCTAATCTGTATGGGAAAGTCCTTGCAGATGTCGGGCCAGCAGGGGTATTTGGAAAAGCCTCTGGATTAAGAGATTATGAAAAATTGCCAGGAATGCAAGACCAAGCAATGTTAAGCCTTGGTGCTGTAAAAGCACGGGGATTTAATAAAGACTTCTCAGTAAAAACTGCAGATATTGCAAGAAGCATGAGTCCAGGTCAATTTGAAAAAGCAATGCTTAAAGAAATTGATACAGCTCTTCCAAAACTAAAAAAGACTATTGAATCATTTGGTTTAAACCCTCAAGAAAAAATAGTTTACCAGGATATGGTTGCCCGCCTTCAAGCAGGAAGGGGTGCAGACTGGAAGAAGATTCATAAGGTTGCATCTATGGTTCAGCGACCAGTTCAAAAGTTTGCAGATGGAACTACTAGTGTTGGAGGCGGTCGAAACAAGGGCAACTCGCAAATTGCATTTTCTCATATTACTGGAGATTCCTCTACTGGAAAAAGCCATAGCCGAACAATTAGCCAACTAATAAAAGGTGGAGCGTTTAGTGGAGAGACATTAAAGTTATTACAAGGCTATGAAGCATCTGGAATGGGGAATTTAAAAACAAATGCCTACACTTCTCTAGGTTTTGATATTGACAAGGAAATTAATCAGCAGTTGCAAAAGGGAGAAGTATCTAAAAAACTTTATCTTAGTCAGATTAGTAGACCAGGTGCGATTTCTACAATGGTAGAAGGACTTAAGATAGGAGGGGCTACAGAAAGACAAGCAATAAGAGTTGCTGAACAATTTAGATCGGCATATATCGAGAATTTAAAGAGCGCTCCTACAAACTCCGTTAGTGATAGATTCTTGATGGGTCAAACAGACGATGTTCTTAAAACCAACAAACACTTAATGATACAAAACCAACTTTCAAAATTAGACACTACCATGGCACCAAAGACAGGAAGTGTTAATAAATTTTTACAACAACAAAGTTCTTCAGTTCAGGCAGAACTGCCAGCAAAAGACGCCATTCAAGTGCTTAAAAGAGAAGGATTGGATATTGGAAAAGTTCTTGGTCCAAGACTTGTTGCCGAGCAATCAACAGTTTCAGTATATAGAGATTCTGCTGGAAAAGCACTAGGTATTGAGGTTCGGGATGCTAAGGGAAAGATTAGTCATGTTGGTGCAAATCTTGAGGGAAGCCTAAATGTAGTTAGGTCAAAAGGATCAGAGAGACTTGGTGGAGTATACAGAAGCATTAAATCCTCATTAAGAATGTTGTCGGCAGAGAATCTCGGACATCGAACAATGGGTGAAGCTAAAGCAGCCGCTAAAGCCAACAAAGCGTCCAGACTTGTTGCATTATCGGCAGGGGAGGGAGTAGCAGTACCAGGAAATAGGCCAGTTAAAGTAACCAAACAGAACACAACTGCACTACCTAAAAACGTTATACCATTCCCTAAAAATGTCTCAGACAATAGACTCGCAAGAATTTCTAATATGGCAAGGGTTTTTCCAAGAGGAGGCATGTTAAAGGTTCCTGGTGCCAATGATGGACTTGAGCCATTGGTTGGACAAACGGGGGGAGTTAGAAACATCCCATTCTCAGATGGTGCAAAAAGTACAACAATATCCCAGTCACAATTACAAGCATCGAAGGCACTTACCGAGAACATAAAAGCAACAGAAGCAGGCACAAAATCAACAAGAAATCTTTCAGGCAAAATGACTGCAGCATCTGGAATGATTGCTATGGGAACAATGGCAGCATCTTTCCTACCTGGAGCAATTGGAAAGTTCGCACAAACACTTATGGCACCGGCGATGATTTTGAGCGCGGTTGCTATGATGGGGCCAGCTTTATTAAAGGGGCTTAAAAAGTTGAGTCTAGTTCTTATTTCAAATCCGTTGGCCATGGTTGCTGCTCTTTTTGTTTTGATGGCAGTAAGTATTAAACTAATGATAGCCCGAAATACTAAGCAGGCTAAGGCACAAGTAGATTATATAAATGCAATTTCAGCATCAACTGAAAAAATGAAAAAGGTTGGAGCATTAACTGGAAAAGTTGGCGCTTCTGAAATTATGGCTCGTCGTAGAGAAGGTGGCAGCTCAACAAAATTTACTACAGGCTATGATCGTGCAGGGCAGCAATTCGGAGCAACTTTTCTAGATTCCGATGTGGGCAAGTCAATATACGAGACTTTTAAAACAGGCCTATCAAAAGGTGGAACCGATGCAGTAAAAAATATTTCACTTGAGCTTTCTGCGTACGTTTCTGACGGGTTAATGAGTGCAGAAGATGCAAATTCTGTTGCAAGATCAATTGGAATAAATATGTCTGATATGACAATTGCAGCAAATATTCGGGGGGAATTAAGATCCCTCATTGGTCCTGATGGTCAAGACCTATTAACAGATCCCCTCAATGTAAGAATCAACATTGGAAAAGAACAAGCTAAGCTTGGAAAAGAGTCTTTAAAGTCATTGCAAGATGCTGGCAATATAACGCTACAGACACAGTTCGGGGCATCCGTACAGGCAGCCAACACTAAAGCTTTAGAGATTACTCAAGCACAAGGTGATGCACAAGCAGTCATGTATGATAATCAATTACGTGCACTTGAAGCAGAAAAGGCAAAGACTAAAGACAAAACAAAACAGCTTGCTATTGAAGAAAAAATAAAAGTGATTACAGGCAAAAAAAATTCAGATGATGAAAAGTTTGGCATTCAAAAACAGAAGCTAATTAAAGATCAGCTTAAAGCATTTAAGTATACTGAAGGTAAGGGTGGGTTCTTACAGCTAAATCAAACACAAGATGCTTTTATGCAATCAGGCAAACAACAAGTTCGTACAAAATTTAAGAACACTGGTCAAGAAGGTTTCATCAATGAATTTTTAACAAAATCCAGTGAAACAGGCGGAAGAAAAACAAGCCAAATCGAAGTTATATTAAATACAATGGTGGGGGCAGGAGATCTAACACCTCTTGCTGGAACCAAGCTTCTTAATCTGTTTGGAAAAAAGGGAGAGGAGAAACTCCAAACCATTCTTGAAACTACTTTTGTTACAAAAGATCCAGGAAAAATTTCAGAGCTTGTAAACCTTGTTACTGGAATTAAAGGCAAAGGCGGGAAAGAGGTTGGTTTAAAAATATTAACTGAGATGGCTATTGCGAAGGATGAAGATAAGTTTGACGATAGGCTTGCTGCACTAACGCTATTGCAAAACATGGAAATCAAAGAAATAAACATTGCTGTTGTATTAAAAGATGGGGTAAAAGTATTAGACGAAATCTTTCCCCTATTAAATAAAGTTGAAAAAATTAAGGGCCCAATTACGTTAAAGATTATTCAAGACCTTGAAAAAGATCCAAATATGCCAGATATGTCAGCGCTTGTTGCAGATTGGGAGCATTACAAATATCTTCCAGATGAGATTAAAAAGACAGCAATACAAACATATATCTCTATATATAAGACTATTGAAGACGAATTAAGATCAGAAGCAGATAGGCGTGGACTTAAAGGCCCGGCAGCAGCGGCATTTATTAAGAGAGAAAAAGCTTTATCTTCTGCAACACTAACAAAAAAGCAATACGCAAAAGGAAAAAAACCAAACACAATTCCAGACAAAGAAAAGGATTATGACCCTGGTAGCAGAGACACAACCCTTGACAATATTCTAAATAGACTTAAGATGGTTAGAGATGCATCTATAAATGCTACAGGCGGAATGAAAGAATTAATGAGGATTCTTAGTGGGACTAAGGATCTAAAAGTCTTTAGGGGGGTGGATCAGCAACTAACCAATATGTATGATGGAACAAAAGAGTTTATTGATTCCGTTGGCGGTATGGAAAAAGCAATTCAAAAAAACTTTATAAGTATAAATAAAACCGGAAAGGTTGTATTAACCGATAAGGGTAAGGCATTAAAAAAGGCCTACGATGAAGCAATTCTTGGAGAATATGCAGCATCAGTAACTAGCGCAATCGCATCAACAATAAGACAAAGAGAAGAATTTGTTAGACTAAAGGCAGCAGGTGCAGACTCTGCAATGGCAATAGAGATGTTGTCTGACTCAGAGTTTTCTTTTGCTTTGTCTTCTGCAAAAACTTCGGGTGAAATAAAAGAGCTAATTAAAGATTACCTAGCATTAAAAAAGGTACGAGACGAAGTATCTAGACAGCAAGATCCAATTGGGTATGCTCAGAAAAATTTTGACAACATAATGAGCAAAGCAACTAAAGCATTTTCTGCACAACGAGCAGCCGCTGAACGTGCAGCAAAGCCAGATATTGCCAAGGCATCAGAGGGAGTTCGTGCATCACAAAAAGCCTTAACTACAGTACAAAAAGATGTTCAGGACATTCAAGACGAAATTTCTGGAATTCAAACCACTATAGACTTAAAACAGCGTGAGCTTGAAATTAATGTTACAAGAGTCATAGAGGGCTATCAGAATAAGATTGACGCCATTCAAGAACAAATGGATATCAATTTTAATAAACCAATTGACGCCCTCCAAGAACTATCATCAGCATTCTCTCATGACCTTGACCTTATAAACAAGTCGGCAGAAGCAATTAATGATAAGTATGCCCTTCAAGAAGAAGCCCTTACAAAAATATCTGAAATCAATCAAGACCTTATTGCTCAAGAAAAAACAAGAATCTCTCTTGCTGATGCATTAAGTCAAGGAGATATATCTGCCGCTGCACAAATTGCACAAGACATTAGAGCTGCCGCTGCAGCAAAAGCAGCAGGTCGTGCATCTGGAGTATTACAGACTGCAAGAGATGCAGAAATCGGGGGACTAAGAAGTGCCACAGGATTAACTAAAGATCAAATTGAAGAAAAGCAATACGCTATTAGTCAACAAATATATGCACTCGAACAAGGCAGAAAGGTTTTACAAGCAGATATTCTACGTATAGAAGAGTTTAGTATTGCTCCACTTAATAAAAAGAAGATACTAGACGGAATTATAATCCTTGGACTTGAAGACGATATTTATAAGAGAACACAAGATAGCTTAATTCCAGCTCAGGCAGCAGTTGATATTGCACAAGATAATCTAGATGTGGCACAAGAGCTATTAGACCTGTACGAGGAACTACTAAAAGATATTTTAGATGGAATAGAGGCACAACAAGATCAATTTATAGCCATTCAGGAGGGTCTTGATAACGCAGAGGCAGCAGGATTTGATTTTACAGAAGAGCTAAAGAGGGCCACCACGGCTGCAATTGCTTTAGCAGCAGCGATACACTCAGTTGCTTTAGAGAAACTAGCATTAGCTCAGGCAGAAGCAGACGTTGCTAATAAAGATGCAAGTGGAAATCTTGGAACTGGTAAAGATGCCCTACGTGATCAAAAAATTGCAGATGCAAAAAATGCAGCGGTAGCGGAAGCAAAGAAAGAACTAGAGGAGCTAGCAGCAATTGTCACACCATCAGCAATAGTAACAGGCAGTGGTGGTGGTGGAGGTGGTGGTGGAGGTAGATTTAATTTTAAATATCTGGCAAATGGTGGCAAGGTTGGCTCTGACACTATTCCTGCAATGCTCACCCCAGGAGAGTTTGTAATGAATAAAATGTCAACAAAAACATTTGGACCACTACTAGAATTAATGAATAATTCTGCCTACCCAAGTTTTGGCGGTAACTCACTTAAAGGCTCAATGTCTCAGTCATCATACAAACCAATGAATATAACATCTATAAACCCTACATCAAATAATGCTTCAACTTCTGTCAATAATAACTCTAGCAGCGTGTATAATTATAGTGTAGGTATTACTGTTGGTGGAACAAATTCATCCCCCGACAATATTGCCAAGGCAGTATTAAATGAGATTAAATATCTTGACTCACAAAGAATTAGGGGACAAAGAGCATAATGGCCACAGCAGCGTATTTAGCGGGCAGAAAGAGATATCAGAGGCCACAGGCCATATTGTGGTCAAACAACGCTGGAACGCTCTCCAGTGGCTTGTACGTGCCTACTGGCTACGAAGTAGGAGCAGATCCAGGGGCAGAAACAAGCCCAAACCTCCTAGACCAATTTCTAGTATTATCTGACCATAATAGATCGGATATGAATTTTATCCCCCAAAGAATTGAACAAAGACAAAGAACCATTAATGGGAGAATGCGCTCTCATCATATTGCAGATAAACTTGGTATGTCAGTTTCTTGGAATCTTTTACCCTCCCGTTCGCATAATCTAAATCCATTATTTGATACAGTTGGAGTCTCAGATAAGACTCGGGGAGACCTATCCTTGCTGGAATATACGGCAGATGGTGGTGCTGGTGGTGGAGACTTGCTTGATTGGTACAACGATCACACTGGCTCATTCTGGATGTACCTTGCCTATGATAAGTATAACAACTTTGCTAAAGATGCTGAAAGTTCTGAATACGGACATTTAGGACAATACAATCAAATTATAGAGGTTTTCTTTTCTGACTTTAACTATTCTGTTGTAAAACGTGGAGGAAGCAATCACGATCTTTGGAATATATCGGTATCGCTGGAAGAGGCCTAAATGTTTGTAAGTGAAACATTAAAGACACATCTAGAAACATCGGCAACAATTCAAAGCCAATCCCTTATTCTGGGTGAGTGGAATATGAACATGCCAGACAATATCTTTAAGCTTGGCAACTATCGCTACCGTCCACTTGGTTCAAACGTGCAATACAGAACGCTGCCAATACAGTTTGATTCTTCAGATCAGGGTAATTACTATACTGGGGCTACAGATGCAGATGTTATTATTGATGGTGGATATGATAATAATGGGATCCCGCAATTATTTACATCAACTAAAGATAAAATGAAAATGATCTATTCATTAGAGGATTGTATAAAACCATTTCGCCCAAGATCTGGTATAAACAAGTTATCATATTTTAAAGGACGGTATTTAGGAAATACAAACTCAAGAATGGCAGAACGACCAAGATACTACATGGCATCGAGATATGACCAATTTAAATATTGGAGTTCATACCGAACTGAAAACAATATTGAGCAGGGTATTGCAAACAATATTTCAGAAGGTCGATACTATATTAATGACGCCGTTCCATTTGTTACATATAAAGATAGCGTTCCAGCAAATAGAATTGTTATTAAAATGCAAACAAATGTTGGTTCGGCTAATCTTGGACCATTTAGATCTCCCACTGGAACCCTAGATGATCCACTATATGGTAATTCAAACAGAAGTACTCCAAAGCAATGGAAAATACAATATCTTAATGGAGCTGATTGGGTAGACGCTTACACGTTTGGTCCGAATGCACTAAAATCTGACGGGACTGTAATTATAGGATCAGACGGATATGTTGAATTACAGTATGGATTAATGATTCCAGAGATACACAAAGGCAATTTTATTTTTGCTGAAACTCTTTCATCTACCTCACTTTTACCAGAAACCCCAATTAACGGATACGCCTATTTAGTTATTAGTGATACTAATAGTGTTGGAACCTTCCATATTTGGAACACGGTTGACTCTGTATACAAGACATTTGTACCAACATACGGTTGGCAGCTAGCATCAGAAGCAGTAAACTCTGAAACAAGTTTTATTAAAGACCTTACCTCCCCAGCATCATTTACAGACCTAGTTGACAATAAAACAAAGTATAGAGAATTTCAATATATCAAAGGAATACGCATTGTTGTAGAAACAATGAACAAATTTGATACGACATTTGACTTAATTGAAATGTCACCAAGACTTGTTGTAGACCTTTCAGACAAAGTAATTGATTTTAAAATTACAAAGATACTATCCGATATAGGTGTAACATCTTTGCCAGTTGGTCAGCTGCTTGCATCAACAGGACAAATTAATATCTTTGATGATGACCAGGCCTTTAATGAAAATAATACTAGTAGCATTATTAGTAAGTATATAAGAAAAAATGTAAAGTTCGTATTCTATGAAACAATTAGAGATGTTGATGGATATGACTATCACCTTCCAATAAAGACTTTATATTCAGAAGGACTACCACAGGCAGACGTAACTGGCGCAAAGCTTTCAATTAACTTAAGAGACTTCTACTTCTTTTTAGAATCAATGCCTGCGCCAAGAATGTTAGTCCAAGAGGCTTCGCTAAGCTATGCAGTCTGTACGCTTCTTGACTATATTGGTTTTACTAACTACACATTTAAAAGAGTTGACGGGGAAATTGATCCAATAATCCCCTACTTTTTTATAGCACCAGACCAAAATGTGGCAGAAGTTTTAAATCAGCTAGCTGTATCTACACAGTCGGCAATGTTCTTTGATGAATATAATAACTTTATTGTAATGAGTAAAAATTATTTGATGCCGTCGTTAACCCAAAGAGATACCGACATGGTTCTTTCTGGTTCAAACAACCAGTCACAATCTGGGATTATTGAAAACCAGACATCAGGGAATTTGCCCAATATTCTTTCTATTGCGTCTGAAGATAAAAATGTATTTAATGATGGAAAAATTAATTATACATCTAGGTATATTCAAAGGTCTTACGGGTCAATCCGCCAAGCATCCTTAATTGATAAAGAAAAAACTTGGATATATAAGCCATCACTATTGTGGGAAGTTTCTGGAACAGACAATACTAAAACAATTAATGAGCTAGCGTCAAAACAAAGTAAGTATGTTCTAGGGGCTATGCCTATAAACTCGGACCTAACATCTAGCCTACCTACTGTTGTTAATAATGTCGTTACCAATAATATTATTGATCTCGGAGAAAATGTTTTTTGGTTAACAAGATATAAGGGATACTTCTACTCAAATGGTGAAATTATTAGATTTGATGCCGCCCAATTTAATATTACTGGGACTGGCAATGTTTGGATTAGTAATAATAATGATTATCAGAATTATTTTTCACGTCTTCCTTTTAATGGAAAAATTTATCCAACGGGACTGATCAGAATCTACTCAACCCCATACTATGAAACAATAACAGATGTATCTAATTCAGCTAAGACTATAACCAGATTAAAAAATGGAGAAGTTGAGTCACATGGCCGCGGTCAATTTGGAACTCCAGTAACCCTACATACGGCTGGTATAGATATTTATTGGTCTAATAATGATTATGTTCGTGGTTGTGAGATGGAAACGGAGTACCTGTTTACAACAAAGCTCGACTCAGATGTGTTAGCAATATTACCAGCAACAACGGTTGGGGCGGCGGGAATTAATAATACCCTGGCTAAACGAACAACAAGAAATAGTATAATTAAAAACTTTATGGCAACTAGCTTCTTAACAGAGACAGATATAAATAGTTCTATGTCAACAAAATCTGGAACAATTCAAGCATCAGCATTTGTTATGAACGGACCGTCTTTTAAAACAACAGAAACTCCATTAAGGTTTCTTTCGTATGTTTATAAAAACCTAGGGAACTCCTATAAGCATTTTGGAACGCGTATGCGTATTATTGGAAAAATTGAAAACAACGAGAAAACAATCCAGACACCGATTGGAAGTACTTCTTATTACAATATCAACAATCCAAAACCAGATCAAGGCGTTAGCATAAATGGTGGCTCGGGTGGACTTTCAATTATGGTAAATCCAGAAACAAATAATGGATATTATTTTGAAATAGTTGCCCTGACAGATGGAAATATTCAAAGTTATTTAAATTTTAATAGTGTAGGCGAGTCAAAAATCTCCATTAATAATGTTCTTTTTTATAAAATTAAAAAGGATTCAGCATCTTCAAAAGCGATACCAGTGAAGCTTTGGGGAGGTCTTTCAAACATAATTGTCGATGATGGAAATTTCACGGGACAGCAAAGAATAACTGGAGAAGACATAACCACCGTATATGATCTAGCTATAGAGTATCAAGATATTGGTAAGGTTAGAAGGTTTTATCTATATATCAATAATAACCTGATTAAGATAGTAGATGACCCAGATCCTCTACCAATATACAACAACATGGCCCCGTTTGTTCGGGGATCATCAAAAGTTATGTTTGAAAACATTTATGCACTATCTGAAAACTATTCACAGAATACTGTTTTTTCTGCTGGAGAAACACTTTCTAGTGCTTTTGGAAATAAAAATATAAATGCGAGTGAGTCATTTAGAAAATATGCAATGAGTGGTGTTATTCAGTCTACATATCTTTCTGGGATTAGTTCGGTAGAGCCTCCGAAATACAATATGTATTTTGATGAATTTGGAACCATCATGAGGGAATGTGCCTATTTTGATATAAAATATGACCGTGCATATCCAGCACTATACGCCAAGCTTTCTCCGACATTTAATAGGATAAAGGGCTACACCGTGTCTGGTTTTCAAGCAGACTCCTATGGTGCAGAATTCTTAATATTTAACTCTACTGACTCAGCCTTAAGCCTAGATGAAACAAGTGGAAATTATTTACGGATTCAAGGAATTACTTTTACTCAGGACACGACACACGAGCTTACTGTTGACGAATATTTTTCAAAACGTGGAAACTTCTCAGACCCAGAATTAAAGGGTAGCGCAGTTGTAACATCTCCGCTTGTTGAAAAAAGCAAGTATGACAAGATTAAGCTTAGTCGTTTAATCTACGGAAAGAATGAGTTTTCAATTGACACCCCCTATATCCAGTCACAAGATGCAGCAGAAGAATTGATGGGGTGGTTAACTACAAAATTAATGGTACCCAAAAAATCAATTGGAATGAGCATATTCTCAATGCCAACACTTCAGCTTGGAGACATTGTAACTATTGATTATAAGGATGATGATGGATTAGATTTAGTTACCGCCGATGATTCAAGGTTTGTGGTATATAATATTGAGTATGCAAGAAGTAACGCTGGGCCAGATATGACTATTTATTTGAGTGAGGTATAAGATGCAAATCAATACAAGAATGATGCTTGACGGTGAAGGCTTCACGGGTGAAGAATCATTGTCTACTCTGATCATTCCAAATACTGTTAAATTACCTGGAGTCGGACTAGTTGCAGCCGCAAAGGCAGCAGCCGCCGCCGCAAAGGCAGCAGCCGCCGCCGCAAAGGCAGCAGCAGATAAAGCCGTAGCAGATAAAGCCGTAGCAGATAAAGCCGTAGCAGATAAAGCCGTAGCAGATAAAGCCGTAGCAGATA
>Ga0105050_10005003_pt1 | contig 17279 bp, 15 predicted proteins | sample FRY01_FD_78088 | JGI IMG/M metagenome (GOLD analysis project Ga0105050, IMG submission 78088) | Freshwater microbial communities from Lake Fryxell liftoff mats and glacier meltwater in Antarctica - FRY-01 | ecosystem: Environmental > Aquatic > Freshwater > Ice > Glacier meltwater ... | reverse complement strand
GTTCCGATACTTCCGACGATATTTTATCTGCTTTTTTTCCAGGATCTGACATCAAAGTTCTCCAAGCCCTCAAGCTTAATTAGAAACTTCAATGTTGTCTCAGCTATCTTGGCACAGAGGGAAGACCCACCAACCCAGTCTGGACTGCAAGGTGGGCTGTAGGAAGTTTTTTGAGTCAAATGGGCACTTAACAAGGAAAACCACTGACGGTTGGTGCAAGTCAGCATGAATTTCCTCAATTAAAAAACGACTTAAACCGAAAGCATTAGTAAGGAAGGATCCAACAATTCCGCCAGTTGCCTCTATTACGATACAGGCGTTTGAGGTATGATCTTTGCTGGTGACTCGTTTTTCGACTCAGTTTGAAGACGATCGCCTACATATGTTTTAGATGTCAGAAGATTTTTGTCAGTATTGGCTGCCGGTTGGGCGTTGTTTCCTGTTTAGAGGGAAAACTACCTTGAGGCTTGCACATTAGCTCCATCTCCTGCCGCCTATTTTACTCTCTTTGCGGCGTAATCAAGTTTCGAAGCGTGTGACCGAACTTTGATTCATTTGACCCATTCCAGCAGAATTTGGCTGCAATTTGGAATAATCGGTTGACTGCTTTCATGATGTGCCGGAGAATTAGACACATCCTTTCCACCACACCCAACTTTCCAAACCCAACGGTCTTACTATCCCAGAACAAATTTGTGTTGGATGTGCTGAGTCGCCCGGAAACCGGCCTTGGATCGCGAATTTCAGCTGATCGACAACCTTTGTCGATCTGTTAAATCAGTAAGGCTTTTGAGTGGAAAGATTCCTGTTCAGCGGATATCTAAAGCCGCTGAAAGAGATAAAGAATAATCTTTAGCAAAAGCACAAACTTAGTAGACTAAGATATAGACCAATCAAGACATTCCCCAATCAAGACATTCCCCAACCAAGACATTCCCCAACCAAGACATTCCCCAACCAAGACATTCCCCAACCAAGGCATTGCCCAATAGCGTTCCCGAATAGATCGCCAAAGCAAGGAGAGACTTATCGCAAAAAACAAAAACACTTTTGCCAAGCGTCAGCGTGAGATGGATAAAAAGCGCAAGGCAGAAGATAAATTACTGCGTAAGAATGACAAGAAACCCACAGATGACAATCCGACACTGGACGACCTTGCCGGATATGGTTTAGTCGATGACTATGAAACTGAACCCAATCGCGACTAGAGCGGTTCCCGAATGATCACTCGCGGCAGGGCGATTCGCCAGAATGCGATTCGCAGCAGAGTGTCGGTTGAATCAAGTATCAAAAGAGAACAAACAAAATCCTACCCAAGAAGCGATAGATTCTTAGGCAGACAGCGTTGCCCAGGCACCGGGATTCTGACCTCGAGAGTTAACGATTGTTTTTTGGAAGGTGTCATCGATAAGGCTTAGGCCCGATTGATGGCTAAACCTACACGTATGTGGTCCAGATGATGTGAACGTTCACATGTTGATGACTGCAGACATATTTTTGAGAGTATTGGATAAACGAGATGGCAGAAGGCACAGTTAAACGAATCACCGACAAAGGATTTGGTTTTATTGCAACAACATCAGGTACGGACATGTTTTTTCACAGCTCGGCCTTGGAAGGCGTAAGCTATGAAGAACTGCGTGAAGGTCAACGCGTTTCTTACAACGTAGGACAAGGTCCTAAAGGCCCTCGTGCAGAGAACGTCCGTCTAACTGATTAGTTCCTCATCGGTTCAGCGATTTGTTGAACTTCATATCCAATGCAGCAGCGCGTGGACTATCTGACAAAGGACGCCAAGGCGTCAATGAAACAGCTTCGATTAAAACACTTGCCCTAGGGCGAGGGATCGAAATTCAAGTAAATGAAAACATCGAATGCTTTGGCGGTCGATGTTTTTTTTTTGCGCTAGCTCGCAAAGTTAATGCCTCAACTGCCTATCGCTTAGAACTGCCAACTCCAGACGATCCATCGTTTAAGCACGATCGATGAAATATTAAACCAGTACGTATCCATACTTACACGATTTGTGGCACAATGTAGGCACGAACGATTCCCAACGCAAAGTGATCACAAACACTGACGACCTAGGCGCTGTTCCCTCTTTTTTCCGATGAGCCATCCGATGCCTGAACCTAAAACATCGAATCAAACTTACTCAATTTGGTTGCGAACGTTCTCTAAGTTGCTTTGGAAAAACGCCTTGTGTTTGTCCGGTGTGTACTTCTTCGGTTCGCAACACGCTCAGGTGGTTCAAAGTCAAACGGTCAAAGCCCTGCCAACGGCTCACGCTCACAATGACTACCAGCACGCCCGACCTTTGCTTGACGCGCTGGATCACGGTTTCTGCAGTGTAGAAGCCGACATATTTTTGGTAGAGGATCAATTGTTAGTGGCCCACTCGTTATCAGAAGTCTCTACCGACCGCACATTGAAGGGGCTGTATTTAGAACCACTGGTTGCTCGAATTCGGGCTGCAGGTGGTTCAGTACACGGAGATGCAAAGCCATTCACCTTAATGATCGACATCAAGAAAGATGGAATTAGCGTCTATAGAGAACTGGATTCGATGCTTGCAGAATATGGTGACGTATTTTCGTCCGTCCGAAACGGCGAATTCGTGCCAGGCGCTGTCAATGTTATTATCAGCGGAATCCGCCCGTTTGACGAAATCAGTGCCGACCAGAACCGCTACGTCGGCATCGATGGACGACTGTCAGATTTGGAAAGTGACCTTCCGGCCAATCTGCTACCGCTGATCAGCGACAATTGGCGGAATCACTTTCAGTGGCGAGGCGAAGGGCAAATATCAGCGGACGAACGAGCGAAACTTAAACGAGTTGTCCAACAAGTTCACGCCAAAGGACGCAAAATTCGATTTTGGGGGATCCCAGACAACCCGGCTCTATGGGCCATGATGGACAAATCCGGCGTTGACCTGATCAATACAGACGATCTAGCCGGCTTGCAGAAGTACTTGACCGCGGAAGATTAGGTGCCCAAACGTAAGCGGACTGCGGGTGGTGGCGATTGAAACACAAACATTTCCAAACCAAACATTTCCAAACCATTCGACCTCCGACTGAAATTCTTAGCGGCTGCTTGCTATGGCTTGATCGTCAACACCGACCGGGACGTCCTTGGTTAAACCGCCAAAGAAATCATAGGTAAGGCGAAGGCGGCAATCAAAGGCCGCAATCGCTGAATTTTGCGTCTCCTAATAGCTTTTGGATGCAGCAGCAACGTACTGACGAATCCGCATGGCACAGGGGCCAAGATTTACGGTCGTCCAAACCGCTAAGCCATCTTTGCGACGGTGACACCGCACAACCGCTAGCAGCTGCTGCTGGAACATAAATTGGCAACTGCGTTACCACTCCGAACTTTGGGTATTGCCCGACGGTTCGGGGAATCACCTTCGGTTTGCCTGGGAACACGACTAAGGATTCCTGGCATGGACGCTGCGTACGGCGAGCTATTCTAACGACGCCGCCAACCTTAACGATCAATTCGAAGGTGACACCATCGTAGACTTTTTGGGTTGTGCCACTGGCGAATCCGAACTTGTGAACCGACCTGGTAGTTCCACTCTATCTAATCGTATTAAAGTGGTAAGTTAATTGGGATTCCAGGCGAATCCATCCACCCGAATGAATCGAATATACAATTGGTGGAGGAAATGTCGGACTTCAGAAGTGGAGATTCATCTTGTTTTGGCAGGAAAGCAAGAATTTGATCTACGGGCATTGCAAGTCTTGACTCCCTAAACCCAAGCTTAAGGAAGAATATCAGGCTTCTGTAAAAAAGCCCGAAAATCGATGGCGATCAGGTCGCCAGAAGCTTGGATGAACGTCGACAAGAGACAAAGAATTCGCAACAATTGTAGCTTGCAAAAAAATGGATTTGATTGTTGCGAAGAATTGAAATTTAGGAACGGAACCAACATGTTAGATACGAATTCAGACGTTGCCGAAGCGACCGACAACATCCTTGCCCCGCTTTCGGAAGAACTTCGAAGACATTTGTATTACACGCTGGGACATCGCGAGCATAACATTCAACCCAACTACTACTACCGCGCGTTGGCAATCGCCGTGCGGGATCGTTTGACTCAGCCCTGGCGAGCGACTCGAGAGAAATTTGCGGCAAGTACAGACCGCAGGGTGCACTATTTTTCGTTAGAATTTCTGTTAGGACGCTCGTTAAATAACGCGATCCAAAACTTGGATATTGACGAAGACGTTCGTGCTGCCTTACACAATTATGGTCTGGCACTGGAAGAAGTTGCAGAAGTCGAATGGGACGCGGGATTGGGCAACGGCGGCCTTGGCCGGTTGGCGGCATGTTTCTTGGACAGCTGTGCCAATCTTGAATTACCGGTCGTTGGATACGGCATTCGCTACGAATTCGGAATGTTCCACCAGCATATTGAAAATGGTCGACAAGTCGAAGCCCCCGATCATTGGTTGCGCGATGGTAACCCTTGGGAAATTGAGCGTCCTGAATCGACACGAACCATCAAATTTTACGGCCATACTCAACGTTGCTTTGACGACAAAGGCAAACCTTACAGCAGTTGGGTCGATACTTACGATTTGTTGGCGACGCCTTACGACATGCCGATCCCTGGCTACCAAAACGATACGGTCAACACGCTACGCTTGTGGAAAGCTGAAGCAACCGACGTGTTTAATTTGGCGGAATTCAATTCGGGCAACTACCCCGACGCCGTTGTACAGAAGAATACCGCCGAACAAATTTCGATGGTTCTGTATCCCAACGACGCCAGTGAAAACGGCAAGGAACTGCGGCTAAAACAACAGTACTTCCTAGTGTCGGCCAGCCTGCAAGATGTGCTCCACAACTGGAAGGAACAGTACGGTAACGACTTCACCGAATTCGGCAAATTGAATTGCTTCCAACTCAATGACACCCACCCCGCTTGTGCGGTCCCGGAATTGATGCGTCTACTGATGGACGAACACGGCATGGGTTGGGAAGAAGCCTGGTCCATTACCACTGGGTGCATGGCGTACACCAATCACACACTTTTACCCGAAGCATTGGAGCGATGGTCGGTTGCCTTGTTTAGCCGCTTGCTGCCTCGGGTTCTAGAAATCATCTACGAAATCAACGAACGATTCCTAGCCGAACTGGCGAAAAAACGCCCCAATGATCCAGAACTTCGCCGCCGTTTATCGTTGGTCGAAGAAGGTGACCAGCCTCATGTTCGAATGGCCTACCTGAGCATTGTTGGTAGTTTTTCGGTCAACGGCGTTGCTCAATTACATACCGAACTTCTCAAGAGCGGTCTGTTCGCCGATTTTTACGAATTGTGGCCCCAGAAGTTTAACAACAAAACCAATGGGGTAACCCAACGTCGGTGGTTATCGCACTGCAATCCGGGCTTACGTGATCTACTCAATGATTCGATCGGCACCCAGTGGGAATCCGACTTGGAACAGATGAAAAAGTTGATTCCATTGGCCGACGATTTGGAATTCCGCGACCGCTGGACCGAGGTCAAACGCAACAACAAGAAGCGTTTGACCGATTACGTCTTTAAGAACACAAAAGTTCAATTCAACTTGGATTCCATGTTCGACGTACAAGTCAAACGAATTCATGAATACAAACGTCAACTGCTAAACGTTCTTCATGTAGTGCATCTGTACGACCGAATCCGGCGTGGCGTCACCCAGGCGATGGTGCCTCGTTGTGTTTTGATTGGCGGCAAGGCAGCACCTGGATATCACGTTGCAAAGTTGATCGTTAAATTGATCAATAACGTAGCGTCCGTTGTAAATTCAGACCCTGCCACCAAGGACTTGCTACGTGTGGTATTCTTCCCGAATTACCGCGTTTCATCGATGGAAATCATTTGCCCCGGCACCGAATTGTCGGAACAGATCTCCACTGCCGGCAAGGAAGCTTCGGGAACAGGCAACATGAAGTTTATGATGAATGGTGCCCTAACTATAGGCACATTGGACGGAGCCAATATTGAAATTCGTGAACAAGCAGGCGCCGAGAACTTCTTCTTGTTTGGCTTGGATGCCCAAGGTGTTGTCCAAACCAAGCAAGGCTACGATCCGAATGCCATCATCGCTCAAGACGAAGACATTCGCCGAATCATGGAACTAGTCGAAGGTGGCTGTTTCAATCAATCAGAGCCCGGCATCTTTGATCTTTTGACCAATGGCATTCGCAGCCCGCAAGACCAATGGCTTACCATTGCCGATTTGCGTAGCTACCTTGACGCTCAAACGTTGGCCGGAGCTACTTACCAAAACAAAGACAAATGGAACCGAATGAGCATCTTGAATGCCGCCAATAGTGGCTGGTTTTCCAGTGATCGAACGATCCAACAATACGCGGATGACATTTGGGGCGTGAAACCGCTACGTGAACACTGATGCGATTCCCAAGGCGTTCGGGTATTTTATGCCACATTACCAGTCTGCCAAGCCAATACGGAATTGGCGACTTGGGACCCTCAGCGTTTTCGTTCGTCGATTTCCTTCAATCTGCTGGGCAGCGAATTTGGCAGATCTTGCCACTGGGACCACCTGCGCACGAAAACTCACCCTACAGTTGTTACTCGGCATTTGCAGGGAACCCCTTGTTGATCAGCCTACAACCGCTGGTCGAACAAGGACTCCTTAGCAGTAGCCAAGCATTTGCTGCCCCGTCTCTTGATGCTGGGACCACTCAAGTCGACTTCAGCGGCGCTGCCCAATTTAAGCTGCCTCTGTTGGAAACTGCGTTCGACAATTTCAATCAACACGCGGATACCGCCCAACGTTCCGAAGTTGAAAGCTATTGCCGATCCAATGCGTTGTGGCTGGATGACTTCGGACGTTTTGAGGCGTTCATACAGCACTTTCGTGAGTCCGATTGGACCAAATGGCCCGATGAACTTGTAAAACGAACGACCGCAGGACTGGCAGCATGGGACCAGAAACTAGCCAAGCAGATTCAGTTCTCGAAGTTCAAACAATTCTTGTTTGACCGACAGTGGAACGGGCTGAAGTCGTACGCGAATTCACTTGGCATCGACATGTATGGCGACATGCCAATCTTCGTTGCTCATCAAAGCGCCGACGTTTGGGCAAATCAAGACCTATTTTGCTTGGATGAACTGGGGCAACCTACCTGGGTCGCCGGCGTTCCACCCGACTATTTTAGTGAAACCGGTCAATTGTGGGGAAACCCCCAATATCGTTGGGACGTGCTGGAAAATCAAGACTACCGATGGTGGACCCAACGATTTGCAAGGGCTTTGAAGCAGTTTGACTTGCTTCGGGTCGATCACTTTCGAGGATTCGAATCGTATTGGGAAATCCCAGCGTCTGCTGAAACCGCTGTCCATGGAACTTGGAAAGAGGGACCAGGCGCCAAAGTCTTCAACTCTGCGGCAAAACGTTTAGGGCCGTTGCCTTTGATCGCAGAAGATCTGGGCTTGATCACTGACGAAGTTAATCACTTGCGCGAAGCACTTGGTTTCCCGGGCATGCGAGTCCTGCAATTTGGATTCGACCGCCTTGAAGATGACCTGCACCGCCCTTCGACTTACATCCCAGAATCGGTTGCTTACACGGGAACCCACGACAATGATACAGTGATGGGCTGGTACAAAAAACGTACCAAAGATCCCAGCCAGCATGACTTGCTGTCCGACGTAATTACATCCGATGTTGATGTGCATTTGCAATTGATCAACGCGGTTCTAAAATCCGCTTCCGATACGGCAGTGGTTCCCGTCCAGGACCTATTGGGACTGGGGAACCAAGCTCGGATGAACATGCCAGGTTTGGCAAAAGGCAATTGGGGCTGGAAATTAGCCGAACGCGCCCTCACGCCAGCGTTGGCCCAGACAATTAAAACGATGACCGTCGCTGCCGGTCGGTAAACACAGCGGTTCGGTAAACACAGCGGTTCGATGACACAGCGGTTCGATGACACAGCGGTTCGATGACACAGCCGGTAGATAGACATCACTTGTCGCGAACGACAGTTGATTGGCACGCAGTGTTGGTTGGCACGCAGTGTTGGTTGCCCAGGCAACGTTCCAGTCATTCGGACAATTGAATCCAATTACGGGAACGGATCCGGTTTCGCCGATTACGGCTCAAGGCCTTGAGCAGCCGGTTGGGCAAGTTCGATCAACTTAACGATCGTATTCCAGTTCCTGGCCGTAGCCATTGACTTTGTCGCGGTCCCAATCTTGGCAGCCAACTTGGATTGTCCGACACCGTTGGGTGTATAAAGGTAAAGCACGTTCTGGTGGATTGTAAACTGTTCACCCTCGGTTTGAAACGAACCCCAATTGGTTGTCTCTGGGAATTGCGAACCGTTGGTCATGAAAAAAAGATGCAGTGCTTTCGGGACGTTCGAATCGAAAGGATTCCCATTCGCAGCGGCCTGTAATTCCCCTACGGTCAACAGTAAGACTTCAGGCTTAAAACCGGATTGACGGTTAATCGCCTGGGCGATTGTCTTCTTCAACGCCTGCGACCGTTTACCTGTAGACTCAAAGACAGCATTCCCACTCTGGATATAGGTCCGAACGTTGACGCAGCCCAAATCTTGAAGCAGGCGAACAAGATCTTTCATTGGCAACAGGTTCTTTCCACCAACGTTGATGCCTCGAAATAGTGCGACGTAAATCATCCCTCTTCCGCGGCTTGTGTTGATTGGTTTTCCCTATGCGCCTGTAACAGTTGAATCCACGGACCGACGTACGCTCCGTTGTCATGATACGTACGCCCACTCACCAAATTTCCATCAATGACGCAAGGCTGATCCACATACACCCCGCCACAAACCTCTAAATCAAAACGACATTTGGCAACCGTCGCCATCTTCCGACCACGTACACAATCCGCATAGGCAGGAATCTCGACACCATGGCAAACACTTGCGATGGGCTTATTGGTTGCGAAAAAATGTCGAGTGATTCGAACCAAATCCTGATCGTAACGAATATATTCAGGAGCCCTTCCACCCGAAAACATAATGCCTGCGAACTGAGTTTCATCCACTTCTGCAAACGGAACATCACACATCACCGTGTATCCCGCCCACTCTTTTGTGATCGTCCAACCCGGCGCGATTTCATGTAGCACCATTTGGTAATTTCGCTTCTCTGGCGCCGTTATGATTGGCTCAAACCCCGCCTCTTGAAGTCGATAATAGGGATACATCGTGTCCAACATTTCTGTCGCATCGCCAATCACTATCAATACTTTATTCATGGAGCACTTCCTACTGGATTGTTCACACTCGATTAGTTTAACAACGACAACACAGACGAATCTGCGGTTGCCATTCAACTTGGATATTCTGACAAGTATCTTTTGAATCCCGACCTGCATTGACTACCAACCGAACCCTTACCGATCGATGATCCGATCCAAAATCATCTTCACCTTGGTATCGGGTACAACTAATTTCAGGTTAAATCGGAAAACAATCTAAAACCAAACTGCAAAAAAAATAATTGTTCCTGATGCATCAAGCGGAAGCCACCCACACAGGACTGATTGGGCAAGTCAGTCGGATTGGATCGCAAAAATCTGTCAGCCTGAATCGCCTAACGGCCCACGAAGAGATTTCGATCCCGCCCAGTCCGACCAGTCCGACAAAGACAGAACACGCAAAACTTGCCCCATAAGCATCTAAAATCAAATCAAATTCACAGACCATCCGCACCGCGTTTTATTGCCCTCGGAAGAATCGTTCCGGGAAACCTGGGATTGCGATTACCTTCCCATCGCGGAACCTCTTTCAGGACGGCTTCTGACGAAACTCCTATCGCTGGACGTTGCGATACCTCTAGCGATCAGACTCAATAACTAAGTCCTTCAGGTACTGGATTGAAGCTGGAATCTGCGTTTGGATATTTGGGCTCTCGTCTTCCAAGTAATAATGTTTGACCCCAGCTTTCTTGGCGGCCTTTAGCACGGCAGGCATGTTAATCTGCCCCGTTCCCAACGCGACATCGCTTTCGACTGCTGTAGAACCAGTAAAATCGCCTTTCACACCCTTCTTCAAATCTTTTAGGTGCATCAATTTGATTCGTGAACCATATTTTTCTAAAATCGTTTCCGGCTCAACACCCGGATGCTTGACCCACAGAATATCCAATTCGACGCTAACGTCTTCAGGTAAGGTCTGCCGCATCAGTTCATCGAACAACGTACCATCCAAATGAGGGACAAATTCATATCCATGATTATGGTAACAGAATATCAATCCGTGCTTCTCCCTCAAATGACGCCCACGACGATTAAAATCACCGGCTACTTCTGTGATCTTCTCCAGCGTCATCTGGCCTTTATGTGGAATCCAAGCCACGCGAACAAATTTCGCCCCCAAAGCTTTTGCATTTGCCGCGACTTCGTCAGTATTGTCTCGAAAATCGTCGTAGCTAACTCCCAACGAGGAACAAACCATGCCACGCTCATCTAGCATCTTTCGCAGATCTTCTGCGGACTGCCCAAACAAGTTGGAGAATTCCATATCGGTAACTCCCAGTGACTTGATTCGATCCAGTGTGCCCGGAACGTCCTTGGCAAATTCGCGACGAAACGTGTAGGAAACCATGCCTGGCACTTTATCAAACAGCGGTTCGTCCGTCAACGCGGCACTACTCCAAAGCCCGGCAGGCACATGTAAGATCGTTAAGCAATAGAGTGCTATCAGCCCAGGAAACGTCGCAATCATTTTTTATTACTTCCGCTCAGAAGAGAAGACCATCGAAGCATGAACCCTGTCGATACACATTAGTTTAACTTGCCAGCAACCCAAGCAGCAAATCGCCGGAACGCTTCGTTGTATCAAATCGTAATTTTCCTTGCCCTAGCCACGACATCCCATTGCGCGACGGCTCGACCATGTTCGACACACCATACATGGCTGTGCAGTGCAACCGTTGGGCACACATGCTTGGGAACGCCATAGATCACTGTCCCGACAGGATATTGATCCGCTTTCGAAGTACGCAGCACCAAATGTTCTTCGCTATGCGTGGTTGCTTCCGCGTCTTCGAGCCCGAAAAATCGAACCCGTGGATGCGGCATTTCAGACGCGACCGATTTGTGCCCAAGATCCAAGCAAATTAAATCCTCACCCGGACGACTCACCACTCGGGCCATCAACACCGCAGCGTACTCAAATGACTCGCCTGTCGATTCGGTTGAAAGCGCGACCGCATCCTGCTGACCGAAATCCCACAACACGGTGGTACCGGCGCCCACTTCAACCGACACGGCAGGGTTCTGAGCAAGTAACCGGGAGGTTGGTGTTCCCGCTGCAATCACTGTGGGTACCGCCAAGCCGGAATCCAGCAACCTGTGCCGAAACTTCCAAACGGGTTCGAAGGTGTCTGCAACCACCTGGCTCAATTGGTCTTTTGCAACGCCATGCAAATGACCATCGTAAGCGTGCAGTCCAGCAGGACGAACACCATCGCAGCACGATAACGCTTGATACAGTTCGAACGACGCTTCGCCGATCATGATCCCTGTCCGGTTCATACCAATGTTCAAATCGACATAGAGTTCTAACACCCTGTTGGCTTGCGACATCCTGGCGGCGATATGCTGTACCGTCGCAAGGTCATCAACCAAGGTAGAGAACTTCGTATTGGGAAACTTCAACATCAATTCTAGCAAACGCTGAATGTTGGGCCCGACGGGTTGATAGGCCAACAAAATATCTTCACCGCCGGCAGCAGCCGTCATTTCCGTTTCTGCGATGGTGGACGTCTTGAATTTTCGGATTCCCAGCTGGCGTTTGATCGCAATAATTTCAGGAAGCTTGTGAGTCTTCACATGCGGGCGCAATCTATTGGCGTCGCCAACCCAGCCAATCATCTGCTGAAGGTTCTGGCGAATTCGCTCTGGGTACAACAACAAAGTCGGCGTAGGAATATTTTCTTCGTTCTCGATTGAATACCAAACCGTCATGCCGAGTTTCCTAAATTGCCGTGAAATGGAGAAATGTTTGTTGTTTTTAAACGAATGGTTGCAACTTTAAAGGGTTCACACGAGTACATCTAACCTGATGCGATCATGCTGCCAGCCGATTCCAAATACTACAGCAATTCTCGCCCTAGTCCCAACTGGCACATTCAGAATTCGATAGGTAAGTCATCGTTTGCGAAATGAGCCTCCGTTGCAGCGTTCGGTTTTGCGGTGGATTTTTTGCGGCGATCGGTGTTGTTGTGGCCGGTTTGGTGTAGGACAGCCCCAGCGGTAAGTCCTGATTAAGTTTACTAGCGGAGATCGTAGCGAAAATCGTCAAAACTTTCGGCAATTGGTGGAGCATCCGAAACTCTTGACGACCTTCGCAGGCCATAGGTCAGATCCGATTGCGAACGAATTGAAGTGGGTATCTTGCCAGAGATTGGGTCGTTTGTCGTGACGTGAACAGTTGTGGGTTGCTGTTGACCTGAAAATTCAATCAGAATCCGCGCAAACACATTAATACCAGCCATTTCGAATCCGAAGTTGGGTGCGGTTGGTGTAAACTGGTACGTTTACGCAGGTATCCTGCGGGAAACCTTGCCTGGACAGCGTTTTTGGTTCAAACACGGTTCAAACACATAGTGATTTGGATTTGGCTGATGCCAGAGGTCGACTGAATTTTGAAGTTGACCAGAACGCGTTTCGAGCCCGTGTTGTACAGAATCGCTACCGGATTTATCAAGTTGCGCCCGACCTTTTCGATTTCGTAACTTGTAACGGGCCATGCCAGACGAACCAATTTCCGGCACTTTCGTTATGGGAGGGACTTTTAAGTCGCGTAGATTGCGGGAATCTTGATTGAGAAACATCATTGGCTGATGACTTCGCTAGATAAAGAGTCTGCTCGATTAGGTTACTAATCACCATGCCACTGGTACTCCGTTGTTTATCGGTGGTGGTGACTGAGTGTTAGACTCCCTGGCAAATTTTGGTTGACGTCCTGCAATTAGCACATGAATCCGCTGCTTTAGGTGAAGGCACCTTTTATTTAGGCGACTCCATCGTTTAGAAGCAACTGATCTGTAAAATCACCATGCCCAATTTTGAATCCGTATTATGTTGAAATTTCTAATAAAATCCTTCTTAGTCATTGGCGTTATCGTTGCCGCTGGTAGCTTTGCCTACACGCCACTGATCAACTATTGGAAGGAACGCAATCAACCCAATTGGGAAACCACCAAGATCACCCGTGGCGATGCGGTGCGGATGATCAATTCGACGGGCACAGTTCAACCGGTGCTTTCGGTTTCGATCGGTTCTTTCGTATCGGGCCCAATTGTCGAATTGAAGGTAGACTTCAACGACGAGGTCAAAGTAGACCAAATCCTGGCGAAAATTGATCCGCGTTTATTCGCCGCCAATGTGGCTCGCGATGAAGCGACGTTGGCAACTCGAAAGGCGGATATTAGTCGCGTTCAGGCTCAATTGCAGCAAGCCAGAAACAACAAGCTGCGCGGCGAACGACTTCGCGAAAAAAACGAAGACTTCTTGTCGGATCGTGAAATGGACGCGCTTACATTTGACTGTGACGGATTGGAAGCGCAGCTAAAAGTTGCCGAAGCATCGGTTCTTCAGGCGAACGCAAGTTTGGAAAATTCTAAAGCAAACCTCGAGTTCACAGTAATTCGATCGCCAGTCGATGGAATTGTCATTAATCGGTTAATTGAACCCGGCCAAACTTTAGCTTCCCAGTTCCAAGCTCCCGAGCTTTTTATTATCGCCCCCGATTTGCGGAAAAAGGTGCTCGTCTTTGCATCGGTAGATCAAGCTGACATCGGGTTGATTAAGAAGGCCAAAGCCGAAAAGCGACCCGTCACATTTACGGTCGATGCGTACCCCGATGAATTATTCACAGGTGAAATTGAACAAATTCGAGTCAGTTCAGTTGAGGTGCAGAACGTTGTAACCTATCCGGTCATTGTTTCCGCTTCGAATCTCGAGCAAAAACTGCTTCCAGGGATGCCGGCTAGTCTCTCGTTCGAAGTAGATTCAGTTAGCGATGTGGTTAAGATTCCAAACCTTGCGCTGCGATACTATCCTGAAGACATTCTGTATGTACGAGAAGTAGATCGAGCGTTGTTGGACGGTTCAAGCTGGAAAAGCACCGAGGAAACTGAAGATCAAGCCCAATTGACAGCTAAGGAAAAGACCGACTCCCAACGCGAAAAGAACAAGCGGCACGTGTGGGTCAAAGACGGTGATCAATTGCGCGCGGTCGAAATCGTTACGGGGCTAATCGAAAATAAATACACTGTGATGGTCGAAGGTGATTTGAAAGATGGCGATGAATTGGTTTCCGGCCTGAAAAAGAAATAGCAATTTTTGGAAACGATTTCACGACTACTCGCGGGCAAGAACTTGATCGGACGCAAGACTCACTTGCGGTTGAATTTCTAGGCCGTTCATTACTTTTCGTTGCTTGTTGCTGTTCCATTTTGATAGAACGTTTGTGAAAGCTGGAGCTCGAATAATTTATGTCGCTTTGGGATACCTTCAAGATCGCGGTGCGTGCGCTAATGAAAAATAAAATGCGAGCAGCCTTAACAGTTTTGGGAGTGGTTATTGGCATCGCTGCAGTGACCACGATGGTTTCCATCGGGCAAAGTGCCAGCGCTATGGTTCAGGGGCAATTCCAAGCGTTGGGAACCAATGTGATCGTGGTTATCCCAGGTAGCCAACGACGCGGTGGCGTTCGCCAAGCCACGGTTCCAACTTTGACCGCAGACGATTCTCAGGCTATCACAGAAGACTGTCGAGCGGTACTTGCGTCGTCTCCCATTGTGGGTACCGCCGGGCAAGTCATTTTTGGCAATTCCAATTGGAGCCCACGCGAGATGCAAGGCGTTGGAGCCGAATACTTGACCGTTCGCAATTGGGACATCGAAGCGGGCGGATTCTTTTCCGAAGTGGATATCTCCGCCAACGCCAAAGTCTGCGTCATTGGTCATACACTGGTCATCAAATTGTTTCAGACCGCCAACCCCATCGACCAAATCCTTCGGATCAAAAATATTCCATTCCGAGTCATTGGAGTCATGGCCAAAAAAGGTGCCAACATGGTGGGTGACGATCAGGATGACATTATTCTGATGCCCCATACGACTGTGCGAAAACGACTTCAAGGCTCAAGCTTCGGCGAAGTCAATGCGATCATGGTTTCTGCGGTTTCGCCTGATCAAATGCCGACCGCAACCACTCAAATCGAACAACTACTTTTCGAACGGCATGGGATCCCACCGGGAAGCCAACCGGATTTTCGTGTCCAAAACACAACTGAGATTGCCGACACTCTGGGCGTGATCACGGGCACATTGACACTGATGCTTTCAGCCATCGCGGGCATCTCTTTGTTAGTGGGTGGCGTGGGCATTATGAACATTATGTTAGTTTCGGTAACCGAGCGAACGAAGGAAATTGGCATTCGAATGGCGATCGGTGCCCGAGGCAAAGACATCATGCGCCAGTTTCTGGTGGAATCAATTGTACTCTCTTGCATCGGCGGTTTTATCGGCGTGGTTCTAGGAATTTCGGCTTCGGTAGGTGTAACATTGCTGATCAATTCAGTCAGCTCGGGGACCGATTGGCCCATCATTATTTCCTTGCCAGCGGCGGGTGTCGCGATGGGCTTTGCGGCTGCCGTAGGAATTTTCTTTGGCTATTATCCGGCTCGCCGGGCCAGTCAATTAGACCCCATCGATGCGTTACGCTACGAATAGTACTGGCACTTTAGGTTCCCCCAAATGGCATTGATTGAATTACGAGATGTTCGCCGTGTTTACGACTTGGGAGAAGTCGAGGTGCACGCATTGCGCACGGTCACGTTAGATATCCAACGAGGCGAATACGTTGCACTGATCGGACCCAGCGGTTCAGGCAAGTCCACTTTGATGAACACTCTTGGATGTCTTGATCGCCCCAGCCACGGAAGTTATCGATTAGATGGCGACGAAATCGTCACGATGTCTCGCGATCAGCGCGCAAAGATTCGTAATAAACAACTGGGTTTCGTCTTCCAGAATTTCAATCTTCTGAATCGTACTTCAGCCATTGAAAATGTAGAATTGCCCCTGCTTTATTCAACCGGTATTTCCTCGCGTGAACGTCGGATGCGGGCCAAGGAAATGTTGACCAAGGTGGGACTGGGTGATCGTTTGTATCATCATTCCAGCCAGTTGTCGGGTGGGCAGCAGCAACGGGTTGCCATCGCTAGGGCGTTGGTAAACTATCCAGCGATTTTGATGGCTGATGAACCCACAGGTAACCTTGATTCCAAAACCAGTCGCGAAGTGATTGCGTTGTTTCAAGAATTGAATCAAGAACGACAGATTACCGTCATCTTGGTCACGCACGATCCGGCTGTTGCCAAAAACGCCAGACGAATGATTGTGCTTCGCGATGGGTCGGTTGCCGTCGACACAAGCGATTTCCAATTGGCCATGGAAGAAATGAACCGAGAAACCGAATTGGGCGACGACGAAGAAATCGCTTCGCAAGTGGTCACCCAAGCGACCGCCGAAATCCAACCCGCAGCGGTTCCCAATCCACCGGGCAACGAGGCGTAAGTCACTGCGTTTGGACTATTCACCAGAAGCCCATTGACGAACCTCACAATTTCCTTCCTCACCGCAGGTGTTGGCCACACGTCACGTCAAACCGTCTGGTTAACATTAAAAAGGCCTTGAAGTCGCAGAGTGACCATAAGAACGCCGCCGATGTTCAAGGCATTTGTTCAAGAAGCCCGGTTGGGGCGCAGTGGACAAGTGTTACTTTGAGCTTCTAACTTCTAACCGCTCGTTTGAGTCGCATCTTCAAGCGTGTCGACTGCGTGCTAACGATCTAAACCCCCTGAAATCATTCACCACGATCGCCTCCTCGGCTGAGCATCAATGCCTTAAAACCTAGTTAAATTCACCACTGTGCAATGCTCGCAAAGCGGGAGACCCGATTTCAAGTTTCACCAATTTTCATGACGCTTCCTGGCTACTTGGATAAGGGGGATGGATCGATCTGAAGACCACGTTTTGAAGATATTTGGAACCCCAGGCTGGGAGTTCTTCGTTGTCGAATTGAATGGGACGTTCCAATCAAATCACCTCAGATTCCAACCAAAACAAATGGCATGGCCCGGTTCTGCATTTCAAAATTTACCTTATGCGACACAAGTCATGTGCCGGCAAAGCTTTGCGAGAATTTTGCCTTAAAAAACGCAGCAGAATATCCAGCGTTCTGGATAGCCCGCAAGCTTGACCC
>Ga0105050_10004985_pt1 | contig 17323 bp, 11 predicted proteins | sample FRY01_FD_78088 | JGI IMG/M metagenome (GOLD analysis project Ga0105050, IMG submission 78088) | Freshwater microbial communities from Lake Fryxell liftoff mats and glacier meltwater in Antarctica - FRY-01 | ecosystem: Environmental > Aquatic > Freshwater > Ice > Glacier meltwater ... | reverse complement strand
GGGCAGTCTCGACGAACGTTGCTCCGCCGAGACTGCTTTTTGGACTCCCATTGGACGCAGGAGTAGATGCCTCAAAAAATCCCCCATGCTGGACAGATGCCACTAAAATCCGAGAAGAACCTTGATTGAAGTCTATCCCAATCACTCTTCTGCGATTTTTCCTTTTTTCCTGCGCGGTACTTGGAGCAACGGAGTGTTCTCAGTCGGCAAGTAGGTGGCTAGCTCCGACATTACATCTATAAACCTTGGATCGTTCGCCAGATTAGCGAACTCGACCTGGTCGCTGCGTGTATCGTAAAGCTCCTCTGCACCCTCTTTGTACTTGATGTAACGCCAATGGTCCTTGATCACGCAATGGTTGTTGGGCATCCACGTTGAAACGATTGCACGGCCAACTGTAGCTTCAGGATTCTTCATCAGCGATACCAAGCTCGCGCCATCAAACGTCTGCGGTGTTGGCAAATTGGCCAGCTCAACGAGGGTCGGATAGATGTCAAATAGCCCAACGGCAACATCCGTGGCCGCGCCGATTGGAATATCAGTGCCTGCGAATATCAGCGGTACTCGAGTGGACTCTTCCCACAACGTGCGTTTCGCCCAATGCTGCTTTTCACCGAGATGAAAACCATGATCGCTCCAAAGCACAACGATCGTGTTGTCTTTATTAGGCCCATCCAGCGCCGCGTCAGCGACCACGCCGACACAGTGATCCACGAAGCTAATACATGCGAGATAGGCATGAACGAAGTCTCGCCACTTACCTGACTCGACGACTTTCGCATGAGAAGGCGCCACCGCTTTCTGCCTTGTGATATCGCTCTCGGGGATATCGCTCATATCCTCGATCGGGCAATTTGGCAGCGTCAGTGAATCACGATTATAAAGATCAAACCATTTCTGTGGCACATACAGTGGTACATGCGGTCGATGAAATCCCGTCGCGACGAAGAATGGCTGGTCTTGTTTGCGATTCAAAAAGTCGGCGGCTTCGTTGGCGAGCTGTAGATCGCCCATCTCTTCATCGCTTTCGGGATAGGGGCCGAAGTCCCAGACCTTAACGGGCCAGTTCATCGATTGTTTAGGAGGCGGTGTGTTCCCCTTGGTAAAGTTGACGTCGAACGACTCGGCCAGACGCCCCTGAAATCCTGAGTGCAACAGTTTGCCGCCACCGAGGGTTCGGTATCCCTGTTGTTTGAACAGAAGTGGTATCGGCAAGTCGTTTGCAAGGGTGTGCGCCTGATGGAAGTCGGCATTGAATTCATAGCACCCCGTGGTGGACGCGAGCTTGCCCGAGAAAACAGAAACTCGCGAGGCCATGCAGACCGGAACTTGACAATGAGCGTTGCGAAACAACATCCCGCGTTGCGCGAGCCGATCAAGATTCGGCGTCTTCACGTCGGGGTTTCCACCAAGGCATCCAATCCAATCATTGAGGTCGTCAATCGCAATAAACACGATGTTGGGGCGTTGTTCCTGGGCATCCGCAATGGACGCTCCCAGCAATATCGCCAAGGAACCAAAACTCAGCATCAAAGAGTGAACAGATAGGAAAAATTTGTGTGAATACATGGCGTTCTGTTCGAGAGGAGGCGGTGCGACTTGGAGGACGGTGGTTCTCATCGCGTTGAAGTCGCCTTGGACACGTCCTGCTCTTCAACGAGACCTACATCAATGAATAGTGCACGTTTGCCGCGGCGACAATGCACCGCAATCCGGTTCGCACCTGGCCGGAGCGAACGTACCGCGTCGGCGCTGATGTCCAACTCATCGTAATTCAAACTGCGACCACTCGAATTCACCGCCAGAATACCATTGACATAGACGTCGATTGGTTGGCCATGGAAAACTCGAAGCGACGGAAAATACAATTTACCTGCTGGCAAAATCATCTCCCGCCTCAGCCAGATTTCGTCGCTCTCCCAAATGGTTCGCACCGGCGCGTCGGTGAATTTTGCGTCGCCAAACCCTGCCTCCCCTAAACGCCACGCGGTATCATCGAATGACGCTAATCTCCAGTTCGCGGTAGGTTGCTCAGTTGTGTAACGCCAGGAGACTGGCGCTTCCTGCGAAGTAGGAACGACGACTTGAAATGCAGTCGGCGCCGCAAACTCGCCACGGTGAGCGTTTGCGATTTCGTCAGCGTTTACTTTCAATCGCTTGCGATCGTAAGTGTACAACCCGTTACCTTCAGTCTCGATATCGGTCCACTGCGTATAGACCGCAGCACAAAGACCCTTCGACTCTCTGAGTTGCCAGACCTCGCGCCACAGCTCCAAGTACCGTCGGGTCATCGATCGTTCCCCAGAAACACTGCGATAACCCCAAGTTGGACCAGCCCAAGTGTGGTTGGGGATCGAAAGACCAATGCCGCCAAATTCTCCTAATACCGAGGCTCGCTGGGCCTCCGGTTCGGGGCACACCGGCGCGGGGTAGTTGTGCTTGTCATGAACGTCACCAACGCCGACGTCGGCCCAGCCGCTGGCACTATTCACGATACGCGTCGGGTCAAGCAACTTCACCTCGTTTGATAGACGTCGCGTGTCGTACTGTCCCCATGCTTCGTTGAATACAACCCACATGACGATGGAGGGATGATTGCGAAACTGTTCTATCATCTCTCGCAACTCTCGCTCGAACTGCTGAGCGACTGCCGGTTCGCCGATGACACCTTCTTTTGTTCGATCGCCTCCTACGCCACCACCACCGTTAGGCATGTCCTGCCAAACAAGTAATCCTAACTTGTCACACCAAAAGAACCATCGTGCAGGCTCCACCTTGAGATGCTTTCGCACCATATTGAAACCAAGTCGTTTCATCTCTGCGATATCCCATCGCAACGCTTTATCGGTGGGTGCTGTGTAAAGCCCATCCGGCCAGTAGCCCTGATCAAGTGGACCGGCTTGGAAAAGCGGTTGATCATTGAGCAACAAACTCGTAAAGCCTTTTGTGTCTTTTCCCAGTGAAATCTTCCGCATGCCGAAATAGCTGGTGACCTTGTCGTCGCCCAGTCGCACCTTCAGGTCATAAAGGAAAGGATCGTCAGGCGTCCACAGCCGCGCATTTGGAATTGGGATCTGAATTTCGACACCGGCGAGTCCGCGAATACGACCGATTTCCTGTTGGTTCTGCAACGCGATGATTTCGACGGCATCTCCAAGTTCTGAACCGTTCGCATTCACCGTCACTCGCAAACATTTTGCGTCCACATCTGGCACCAGCTTCAGGCTTTCGATGCGCACGGCTGAAACGGTTTCAAGCCAAACGGTTTGCCAGATGCCAGAGCACGCCGCGTAAGAAATTCCACCCGGTTCGTTAAATTTTCTGTAGTTTTGCTTGCCAGCCGACTGTCCGCCGCCGGTCGCGTCGAATACCGAAACGACAAGTTCATTTTCGGCACCAGGCCTCACGGCATCCGTGATATCGATCGAGAATGAATCGTAACCGCCGCGATGTTCACCCACTGCCACCCCGTTGATGAAAACCTTTGCTTCCCAATCGACGGCACCGAAGTTAAGGAGTAATCGTTTGTTCGCTTCAAGCATCGGCGATTCAAACGTGCGTCGGTACCACAGTCGTTCGTCCTTCCAGAGTGGTTTCTTGACGCCTGACAACGCAGACTCGACCGGATAGGGAACCAGAATTTTCCCAGAAAACTGATCCGGCTGAGGCAGATCCATCGGCTGAATCTGGTAATTCCAAAGGCCGTTGAGGTTAACCCAATCCGGTCTCACCATTTGCGGACGAGGATATTCGGGCAACGGTTGCACCGGGTTCACATCATCAGCCCAAGCCGTCATGATGTGCCCAAGCACTGGTTGCCAAGGCGCACTTGGATCTGGATCCCGGGTTTGGATTTTGACGCTGTAGCGTTTGATAAAATCTACCATCGGCTTTGTATCGTGCGAACCGTGCGGTTGATGCCCCTGGCCCTTGAGCATGATCAGCTCGAACTCGCCCCCAAGCTTTTTATATTCCTTCTCGAGACGTTCTCCGTTTTCGGCGTAGGGAACGGCGTCGTCGGTCTCGCCAGCGAGGTAAAGGATCGCGACCTTTGAAGCGACCAGCTTGGGTGCAAGATCAATCGGGTTCCACCGGTAATCCATCGCCTCCGCTTCGGACTTGAAGCCATAACTCTTGATAAGATTTCCCCAGTCTGACGGGCTGCCCTTGCCGCGTCCCAGTTTCCCTCCGGGCCAACTCTTGAAATCACAGACCGCCTTGTCCAGGTAGATGCACGAGACCTTACCTGGATTAGCCGCAGCCCAACGCGTTACTGCTAAGCCTTGTCGACTCCCGCCCATCATCGAAAGTCTTCTTGAGAGACCATAACGGCCGGTCATCTCGCGGTAAACGTGATCGTATTTGGCGATTGATTCGGGCGAGCCGAAAGTATTCCCGAGCGAAAATGCAACCACGTGGAAACCTTGCTCCACCAGCGTCAACGCAGTCAGGGCCATGTTAGCGACAGGTGGGGCATCAGGACGATAAAGTTCCGCCGCGAGCACCCATGGACGTCCTGGCAATGAATTTTCCGGGACCAGTATCTGTGCTTGTTCGTCTTCGATGGGTACCGAATAGAGTCCCACACCATAAAAGTTCGCTTTGTCACCAGGAAATGAGCGAACTAGGTTTGCAGGCTGTGTTTCAGCGATCGCAGAATGGAAGCTGGTGCCACTGAAGACAAACGGCATTGCCAGAATCATCGACATCGCGATAGTCAAACGGTTCATGAAAGTCATGGCTGCCTATGTGTTGGTTGCTGGGCTCTCGTCTAGAATGCAGCACGCGGCTGAATTCCACGAGTCAATGCATCACAAAAGTTGAACCGATGCTTGGACTTTCCTTTGCCTTTTTTTAATGCTGCTGATCGTCCCCGGCTCGTTCGCTGAAGAAGGCACCGATTTACAGAATCCACTAAACGTGTCATGACCGCCGATGCTGCGAAAAACGTAAAGCGTTATACCGCGTTTCCAGCGGTGGATAAAATCGCCGTTGATGGAAGGCTCGACGAAGACACATGGCTGCTAAAAGACGCATCCTCGCGGGCCGCGGGATGTGTTTCTGAAGTGGGATTTCCTTTCATCAAGCTTTCAACTGCTCGCGTGAATTTAAAGGAAAAGAATGCGTAAATCTGAGTGAAACGCTACTTCACCGCGGCCAGCGTTTTTTCAAGCTTCATCGCATAGTTCACGGACTCGCGGAGTGCGATCTCTGCCTCTTTGTTCCTGCTAGCCGAGGCCAAAATCCTGGCGCGTGCACTACTGGCGGTCTTGAGATCGCGGAGCACGACATGTCCCCAGTCGGATTCGATCTTTAATACTTCGGCAAACCGCTTCAACGCCAAGTCGTATGCACTCAGCGCCGCATCTTTGTGACCCGCTTCTGAGAGAATGCCACCGGTGGTTGCATGAGCCACACCAACCCAATACTGAAATGAAACGCAGTCCGGATACTTTTTCACAAGTTCCTGGCCCACCTCCACCGCACGCGTAGCGCTGGCATGGGCATCGTCAGGCAGTGCACGAAAACTATGCACTTGTGCCATTAGCAACTGCGCCTCCACTTGTACGGCAGAGTAGATCCATTCGTCTGGACGTTCCTGAGCGAGAGTTTCAGCAAGACTGATTGCCCGACCGGCGCGTTCAGCGGCGTTCTCTAAAGTATCTTCTCTTGCGTTCCTCGTAAGGTTTAACCACAACAGTGTGGTGCAGAGTGAGTACCGATAGGCCGGTTGACGAGGATTCTCTTTCGCCAGTTGCTCGAGCAATTGAATGGCACTCGCGACCGTTGCATTTCCCGAGTTTTCTCGATCGACCACAACATCGGCGAGTTCACAATAACACAGCGCGAGAAGATGGCGGTACTCAGGTTTCGAAGGAGAGTCTTTGACCAATGTTTCCAGAATGTTCACGGCGTTTCGGATACTTTGCTCGCGAAGTGGCGGGCGTCGAATATCCTTATCAAACTGTTCTTGCTGCTGGGTGATTACGGGGCGCAAAGGAACGCCACCCTGACGACCACGCGACCTCCGCCCGAGCAAGTAATCCGTACGTGCTTTCTCAAACAGCACATCCTGATGAAGTTCGGTCGATTTACTGTCATCAATCCGTTGCAAAATCTCAATCGCGTTCTGGTGAGACCGATATGCCTCGGAAATTTGTCGATCGGTCCAATAGACAGCTCCCAACTCGTTACTCACACGGGCATGCTCCAACTGGCTGCGCGGTGCCGCGCTTTGCTTGGCTAGCGAACTCAAACGCTGAATCGCTTTCGCGTAGGCATCTTTGGATTCCGCAAACATTCCCAAGCGGTGATAAATTAGCGCCACGCGGCGGAGCGCTGCGGTCACTTCAAACACGTCCTTTTCGACTGATATGTGACTGGGGCGTTCGGCGAGTTCGTCGTAGAACTTGAGTAGGCCTTCCAGAAGCTCAGCCGTCGCCGGTGAAACGCTTATCGAACCGTGAGCCGAAACTGTTGACGAAGAGGTCCAATCGGGAACGTATGCATCATAGACTTGATTGATCGCAGAGATCGCGGTTCTGGCCGTGTATTGTGACTCTCGCCGTATCCTTGCTTCCCGAACGTAAGCGATGGACGCGGTCAGGCCATACGCAATCAACAGCATCGCGATAACGGAACCTAAAGCGGTTTCGGTTCGATGGCGACGACACCATCGCCAGCTTCGTTCAAGCAGCGATATTCTTCGTGCCGTCACCGGTCGATCCGTAGCAAACCGGCGAAGATCGTTGGCAAGATTAGCGGCTGCCTGGTAACGGTCCGCGGGGCTCCTGGCCATCGCTTTGTTAATCACAGTTTCCAGATCCGCAGGTATCCCAGGCATCAACCGCGAAAGTCGCTCGGGCGTGGTTTCTGCAACCTGACGAATCAATTCGCGTCGATCATTGGCTGCAAAGGCGGGCTGCAGTGCACAGAGTTCGTACAAAGTCAGCCCGAGGCTGTAGATATCCGACCGTGCATCGGACTGTCCTTCCCACTGTTCGGGCGAAGTGTAACGAAGCGTACCGATCAGTCCATCTGTCGCCGTTAGGTTATCCTGATCCATTAATTTGGCGACGCCAAAGTCAGCAAGCCATACGTGTCCGCTTTTGTCGATCAACAGATTGCTTGGTTTGATGTCACGATGAAGAATGCCATGGCCATGAGCGTGACTGAGTGCATCCGCCATGTCGACTCCGATGCGAGCCACATTTTTCCAATAATGCTTTGGTAGGGTTACCCCCTTTTGTCTGGTCTCGTCATGTTGCGTGCGGACCGCCGGACGAGGGGCACCAGCATCAATGACGAATTGCTGCCCAAGCGCACGAATCAGTCGATCTAGGCTGCAACCTTCGATGTATTGCATAACGCAATAGTGAACTCCGTTTTGTTCGCCGGTGCCAAACACAGGGACAATGTGCGAATGGTGAAGTCGGGCGATTGCGGTTGCTTCTCGCTTGAATCGGGTGAGTTGCGCCTCCGGTCGTAATGGATTCGATGGCAGCACCTTGATGGCGACTCGCCGCTGCAGTGCTTCCTGTTCGGCCTCGTAGACGATTCCCATTCCACCGCGGCCGATCTCACGGATCAGTCGAAACCCACCGACTCGCGTCCATCGCCGGCCCGAAGCATCGGCAACCATCGGGGAGGCGCCTCTGGTTCGGTGCTGAAAGCTGGCTTCTTCAAGAATTGACAGCGTCTTTACCAACCCCCTCAAGTCTTCGGATAGCTCTGGAAATTCTTCGACGATCTCGTCGTGAGACGGAACGTGGCCTGATCGCAAATGACGCGTAAACGCTTCAGCAAACTCGTCGAGGGGTTCCGCACCGCTCATGCTTGAGGCTCTTCGATCAACAATTGCAATCTTCGCAACGCTCGCATGTAGCGATTGCTCGCAGCAGTCACGCCAATTCCGAGAATTTCTGCCACCTCACCGTTTTGCAACTGCTCGAAATGTCGAAGCATCAGAACCTCACGATCGATCGGTTCCAACTGTGCCAGCAGTCGATTGACGAGCACGATCGACTCTTCACGCTCAGCGGCTGCGCTGGGCGAAGTGATCGATGCGGCGAGCGCATGTGACAAAGAGCCAAACCGGTCGGACTGATCATTTCCCGATAGGCGAGTTTCGCGATAGGCGTCTCGCTTGCTCGCCTGTAAATGAAATCTCTCTAACATCTGCAATCGCTGCAGAACGATCAACCGCAACCAAACAAAGATCGAGCGTTCTTCGCGCGAGAGGAAGTGATCCAGGCGGTCACGGGCATCGAGAAATGCTTCCTGTAGCACGTCGGCAACATCCAATCGCCCCCGCAGCGTCCAGTGCAGCCGCACGTCAACGAGGCGATGAAACTTGTCGTGATAGTAAGCAAATAGCTCGGCAAGTGCATCCAGATCCCGCGATTCCAAGCGAGTCAGCAATGCTTCGACAGACGCTTCGACAGACGATTCGACAGACGATTCGACAGACGATTCGACAGACGGTGTTTCTGGAGCGTTAGGTATGCCAAGGCATTTCATGTTCAAGGTCCGGCGACATCGGGCTCTGTTGGGGCCGTTCTGGATGAAATTACGGTGGACATGTACGACCCACCTGCATTCTAGCTGAGTTGACCCTTTATACGCGCGACAATGCTGCCATTGCCGTTTTTTTCTCTGAATCGAACTGACGAGTTTATTTGTGAAGATTAAATTACTTGCTACCGTTTTCGTTCTATTGCTTGGCTTCGAGAAAAGCCTGCCTGCGGCGGAGAACGAGATCATTCCAACGACGGCACTGGTTCTCGAAGGCTTGCAAGCAGAAGCAGGCCAGCAATTGCCGGCTGATCCCATCCAAGTTCAGCTCGCCAGGCTTGGGCGGGAACCGCTCAACATCAAGCAGGGCGACAAGGTCGCTGGCTTTGACGGCGTCGAACTGGAGTGGAAAGCTGTTGCGCTGAATGAGCAAGGTGGACTTAGTAAGGAGGGAAGTCAGTCACGCGGTGGTTATGCTTATGTGATCTTCAAGTCGGAGATTGAACGTACGATGATTCTAAACGCATCGGGACATATGTTCGCATTCTGGAATGGAGAACCTCGCGGCAGCGATACGTACGGCGATGGGATCGGGCATTTTCCGGTTCGATTACGCAAGGGAGATAACGAACTGTTGCTCCGGTTATCATGGCGAGGGAAAATGAAGATTCGACTGTATGAACCGCCGCAGTCGCTGTTCTTTCCCGGTGCCGACATGACGTCTCCCCATTTAGTCATTGGTGAGCCGATTGATACATGGGTCGCTGTCGTTGCTGTGAACGCATCGGAACAGCCAATGACAGGGCTAGTTGCGACGACTACCGGCGACGGACTCAATCCAACAGAAACAGTTGTGCCAACGATTCCGCCGATGACCATTCGCAAGATTGGCTGCCGCGTGAGCGGTATGGCGCCGACTTCGGAGAAAAGTGTCAAAGTTCAGATAAAACTGAGCGGTGTTCAGCTCAATTCGCTTCCCACGGATGATTTCGAGCTGCCGGCTCGTCCGCGCGATCAAACGTTGAAGCAAACATTTATCAGCGATATTGACGGTTCGGTTCAATACTACGGCCTGAAACAAGCGGATCCACTTTCACGCGATGATGCACCGCCGGCGATCGTGCTTTCGTGCCATGGAGCGTCGGTTCAAGCCGTCCGGCATGCGGGTTCCTATGCCAAGAAATCATGGTTGCATTTGGTTGCACCTACCAACCGCCGTCCTTTTGGCTTTGACTGGGAAGACTTTGGGCGTGCAGATGCGATTGAAGTGCTTGAGCTAGCTCAAGCAAAGCTGCGACATGATCCTTCGCGGATTTATTTGACGGGGCACTCCATGGGTGGTCACGGCACCTGGCACATCGGTTCGACATTTCCCGATCGATTTGCCGCGATTGGACCAAGTGCAGGTTGGGTCTCGTACAAGCTTTACCGAATGTCTGACCAGCCCGATCGAAAGCCATCCGCGATCGACGAGATCATCCAGCGAGGCAACGTTGCCAGTGACACCATCGCGTTGTCACCGAATCTGAAACATCAGGGCGTCTATATCCTGCATGGGGCAGATGATGACAACGTACCTGCTAGTCATTCGCAACTGATGGCCAAGACGCTCAAGGAGTTTCATCACGATTGGCACTATCACGAAGAACCGGGCAAAGACCACTGGTGGACCAACGAATTTAGAGATGGCGGTTCAGCGTGCCTGGATTGGCCAGAAATGTACGATATGTTTGCTCGTCATGCGCTACCGCCCATGAACGCAATTCGCGAAGTTGAGTTCGTCACGGCGAATCCAGGTGTTTCGTCCAAGTGCCACTGGCTGAGCATTGATGCACAAATTCAGCAACACAAATTGAGTCACGCTAAAGTGATGACGTTTTCCAATGGAAATCGCTTCGTCGGTACGACCGACAACGTTCGCGTGCTGCGTCTGGAAACCTCGCATTTGAGGAATCAGGGCCCACTTCAGGTGCAACTTGACGGCCAAGAATTGAAGGACATCCCCTCACCAGAAAATCAGGGTCCGCTGTGGCTAAAGAGAGACAATGATCAATGGACGATCACTGCACAGCCGGACACGAAGCTCAAGGGCCCGCATCGCTATGGGGCGATGAAGAGTGAACTTAAACACAAGTTTTTGTTCGTCTACGGCACTGCGGGAACTGACGAAACTGACGCCTGGGTCTACGCAAAAGCCCGCTTCGATTCAGAAACGTTTTGGTACCGAGGCAATGCATCGGTTGAATTTATTGCCGACACTCAATTCGACGCCGCAGCCACGAAAGACCGAACCGTCGTGCTCTATGGAAACGCAGACAACAACTCGGCTTGGGAGACTTTGCTTGCTGATTCGCCTATTCAGGTCCATAGTGGTTCAGTAACGGTGGGTAAACAGACCTTTAGTGGCGACGATTTCGGAGCGATGTTTATCCGACCGAGGCCCGACAGCGACACTGCGTCGGTCATTGTCGTCAGCGGTACCGGTGACGTGGGTATGAGAACCAGCAATCCAATTTCGCTGTTTCTGCCGTTTGTGCGATATCCCGACTTAATGATCTACCAGGCCGCCAAAAAAGAGGCGTTGCCGATCGTGCATGTCGCCGGTTACTTCGGTTATGACTGGTCCTTAACTGATGCTGAACTTGCATGGGCCGATGACCATGGTCAAGATAAGGATTAGCACTGGCAGCAAATTTTGGCCGTCAGTGGTCAAAAGTAGTCATTGCGAGTGTCCATGATGTTCCGCCACCACAAACGAAACCTTGTCGCTGGCGTCTTGATCACATTATTGGCGGCGAGAATTTCGGCGAACGATTTTGTAGCCATTGACTCTGCAGATAGCGAAAAAACGGCGGTGGTCGCGCATACTCGGGAGTTCTGGCATGCATCTCGGGTCGTGGGTTTCCCAGATTCACCGCCTCCGTTTCAGGTTCAACGTGTCTTCAAAAACGCCGACCTCCCCAAACCGCTGTCGGTTACGGTGCTGCCGGGCACGGACGACTTGTTGGTGACGGTTCACGAAGGCGGCTACGCAGGTCCTGGACGTCTGTTGCGAATGGCCAGCGATGAATCGACGGCAACGGCGACCGAGTTTTTGCAGATCGCCGACATTATCTATGGTGTCGCATTTCATCCCGACTTTGCCACCAACGGTTTCATGTACGTTGGCTGCAACGGCCACTCCGAGGCACTCGACAAGAAAGCGACTCGAGTCCTTCGTTTTGATGTTTCTAGAACGCCACCTTTTGAATGCGATGCGAAATCACAAACCGTCATCATCGAATGGGCTTCGAATGGTCACAACGGAGGCGATCTTGTTTTTGGCCATGACGACATGCTGTACGTGTCCGCGGGTGACGGGACATCGGATTCAGACGGGAAACACGCTGGACAGGACTTGACCGATATCCCCGGTTCAATGATTCGTATCGATGTCGATCACCCTTCGAGCGATAAGCCGTATTCGATACCGGAAGACAATCCATTCGTCGACATCAAAGGTGCTTGTCCAGAAATTTGGGCGTATGGGCTTCGCAACCCTTGGCGAATTTGTATCGACTCCAAGACCGGCGACTTATGGGCAGGTAACAATGGACAAGACCTTTGGGAAACGGTGCACGTTGTGCGGCGCGGAGAGAACTACGGATGGAGTATTACCGAAGGGAATTATCCGTTTCAGCCGAATCGACAAAAAGGACCAACTCCGATTGTCCCGCCAACGATTGAGCACCCACATTCGGAAGCTCGATCACTGACGGGCGGTCACGTTTACTACGGTACAAAGCATCCGAAGTTGTATGGACACTACATCTATGGTGACTATTCAACCGGAATGATTTGGGCTGCAAAATACGACGGTACGACAGTAACCTCGCATTTTCTTGCGGCCAGAACCTCGCTGCAAATTTCAGGCTTCGGAGTTGATCATGACGGCGAGTTGCTGATTGTTGACTACGGGAGCGGAGTGTATCGGTTTGTATCAAACGAAGAAGGAACTTCGACCAACTTTCCGCGTTTGCTAAGTGAAACGGGCATTTTTACCTCAGTTACAAAACACGAAGTTGCACCGGGAATCGTTCCCTATCAGGTAAATGCTCCGCTCTGGTCTGATGGAGCCGAAAAGCAACGATTCATCGGCTTGCCTGGTGATGCAAAGATTGGGTTTCGAGACAAAGCAAGCTGGAATTTCCCCGACGGCACGGTGCTGGTAAAAACGTTCTCGCTGCCTTTGACGGGTCGCACAACGGAGACACTTTCGCGTATCGAAACACGTTTGATGACGCGGCACCGCGGCGAATGGTACGGCTATTCATACCAATGGAATCAAGAACAAACGGATGCTGTGCTGGTGGAATCTGCTGGTAAGCATGTGGACTTCTCCGTTGCCGATGAAAAAGATGCTTCGGCAACTCGTAAACAATCTTGGTACTATCCCAGCCGCTCTGATTGCATGGTCTGCCATAGTCGTGCCGCAAGCTACGTTCTTGGCCTATCCGTATTGCAGACCAATCGCAATGTCGCTCACGGAAATGGCGAAGTATCCCAGCTCGATTTTTTTCAAAGCCTCGGCCTCTTTCAAAAGTTTGACGAAACGAAGAATGAAGCAGCGAGCTTAAAGGGGGGCATCGTAAACGGCGAAAAAGCTTTCGAGCTTCCGGCACCCTCGAGCGAGCTGCCTCGTCTGGTCAATCCTTATGACGATAACCATCCGTTAGAAGCTCGCGTCCGTTCTTACCTCGATACGAATTGCGCTCATTGTCATGTCAAGGAAGGCGGCGGCAACTCAAGTCTTTCCTTGTCTTTTACCGGGCCGCTCGACAAGACCGGGTTGATCAATGAGCCACCGGCGCATGATGCGTTCGGAATGACGGATGCCAAACTGGTCGTGCCAAATGCTCCGCATCGTTCGCTGCTGTTGCATCGAATTCAACAACGCGGCCGAGGCCAGATGCCTCCACTGTCAACCTCGGTTGTGGACCAACGCGCTGTAAGCCTGATCGAAGACTGGATTGAGTCTCTTGATGATGCGACGGTAATTCTTGACGATGAAGCGAAGTAGTCGCCGCTGCGGCTCTCGGGCACCGATCGAAATGTCATGGGTCAGCGATCGCAACGACGACAAACTCAGCGAAGGTGGTTTTACCTTCAGCCGCAGAGATAAAATCGTCGTCAAAGGTCGTTGGAAGTATCCCCCGCAACGACGTCGATGCCCCCGACGACTCTTCCAGCGACGGGACAGCAAGCCCTCTTTATCTCCAAGCTTTCTTTTGTCAAAAGACGTTTCTTTGTGCTGAAGATGCAAAAGACCCTCAACAATGGGCGTAGTTTGTAAAGAGTGGCGGTATTCGAAAGTCTGACGGCAACGTTTTCCACTGAGTTCGGTTACTCCGAAGCAGTGAAATTTGTCTCGGAATCGCATTCCAACGATGAACACGATGTCGAAATCAATCGTTTCTCGGTGGATCACCTTTATGAAACCGATTTCTTTCGAATATTTTTTTGAAAAACGTTGATTCGCTGAAAAATACAGTGCGAGATTCCCGTTTAAATCGATGTGTCATTGTCTAATCACGTGTTTTTTTGGAGTTCACCATGAATTCTCGGCGTCTTTCGCGAACAGGGTTCACGCTGGTTGAATTGCTCGTCGTGATTGCCATCATCGGCGTGATGGTGGGCTTGTTACTGCCGGCGGTCCAAGCGGCTCGAGAGGCAGCTCGGCGGATGAGTTGTGGCAACAACATGAAACAACTTGGCCTGGGTATGCATAATTATCATGCGGCCTTTGGATTTTTTCCGGTTGGGGCGGGGGGCACGTGGCTGCTTCCAGGCGTTACCAATCGATTGACGGCTTCGAACAGTGGTCAGCTTAGCGCGTTTGTCGCCTTGCTTCCGTACATCGAGCAGCAGGCGATTTGGGAAGTAATGAGTAATCCGCTTCGACTCAGTTCAGGCACGATGGTTCAGGCTTTCGGACCTACGCCGAATACTTCGACATCGGCGCAATATCCACCATGGGCGATGCAGGTGAATACGTATCGGTGCCCAAGCGACCCAGTGGTGCCGATCACAAAGGCGGGGACGAACTATGCCGCTTGCTGGGGTGACGCGTCTAGTCAAGTAGCCAATCAAGGTGGGTCTAACAAGCGAGGCATGTTCTTTCCTGCGTATTACCCAGGATTAAATCCGAAGAACTACGCAGGAAGGCGAATGCGTGATATCGAAGACGGCACAAGCAATACGATCGCCATGGGTGAGATCGCGATGGATGCGGGAGGACGAGAAATCATTGGATCTGTCGTGCGAGGGCCCAACTCTGCGAACAACAACCCGGTGATTAAAAACTGCACGGCCAATGTTGATCCGGCCAGACCCAGGTATTATTTAAACCCATTGCCGGTAGCTGCTTACACGTTACTGCCGGACGTTTGTCATGGTGGGGACTGGGCCAACGGAATGCCGAAGAATACAGGGTTTTTGACGATGCATCCTCCCAATGGTCCGTCTTGCGTAGGTGGTAATGAGACCAATGCCGTGACAACCGCAACAAGTCGTCACCAAGGTGGTGTTCATGTTCTCATGGCTGACGCCAGTGTGCGTTTCGTTACCGACAGCGTCGATGCGGGTAATCAGTCGGCCTCGGATAGTACCAATGCCAATACACGAAAGAGTAGGTATGGAATTTGGGGCGCTGCCGGAAGCGTTCGAGGCGGCGAAACCGATCCGCTCCCCTAATCATTGCCGTGAAATCCATGTCTTTGGTGGCTTTCCGTAGGCTCTTGGGCAATATTGGAAGCCTTTTGTTTGCGAAACAATTGTTTACTATCCCGTAAGAACCTAATTGATGAAAAACTTCTGCTGTCGTCTCGTTACCGTAAGTGTTCTCGTACTGACTGGGTGTGGTGGTGCGAAAACGGGCGTAACAGAAATCCCCTTGTCGGACAAAACCGGTTACTCCGCTGAGCAGGAAAAGAGAATGGATGCGTCCGGGATAATGGTGGATGCAAAACAGGATGCCATCGATGCTGCCTACCGCGCCCAGAACCCTTTTGATCAGTGATCCGCGTTCGGTGCGTGTTTTTTTCAATTTAGCGGCTAACAGATCGGTGACGATGCCGATGTATGAAAGATCAACTCCGATGAACGGTCGTTTTTCCCCAGCGCTGCTGATTCTTCTTGCATTCACAATCTTCCATTGTGAGTCGACCACTGCAAAAGCCGCTGGACCCTCGGAAAAACAATCGCCGAACATCGTCTTTATCTTCTCGGACGATCACGCGTATCAGTCGATCGGGGCATATGGCTCAAAACTGGTCGACACGCCGCATTTGGACCAACTTGCGAAAGCTGGTATGCGGTTTGATCGATGTTTGGTGACAAACTCGATCTGCGGTCCGAGTCGTGCGACCATTCTTTCCGGAAAGTACTCGCACGCGAACGGCTTCATGGTGAACGGTCGCGGAGAGTTCGATGGTACGCAAGTAACCTTTCCAAAGCTATTGCAAGCCGCGGGGTATCAGACGGCAGTTGTCGGCAAGTGGCATCTTAATAGTAATCCGACGGGCTTCGACCACTGGCACATCCTTCCTGGGCAAGGTGCTTACTACAACCCACCGATGATCGATAATGGAAAACAGGTAAGACATGTTGGCTATACAACTGACATCATTACCGATTTGAGTTTGGAGTGGCTCCAAAAACGTGATCCACAGAAGCCTTTTTTGCTGATGTGCCAACACAAAGCTCCTCATCGCGAGTGGGCTCCGAACGTCAAGTACCTTGGTCACGACAACGATCGCAATTACCCTGAGCCAACAACTCTCTTCGATGATTACGAAGGTCGAGGCATGGCGGAAAAATCCCAGGCGATGACGATCGAAAAGACGATGTCGAGGCATGACCTAAAACTGGACGAACCGAAAAATCTGACCCCGGAACAGCTAGAGAAATGGAACGCTTACTACCAAACACGCAACGCTGCGTTTGAAACTGCGGATTTGCAAGGCCAGGAACTGGTTCGCTGGAAGTTCAACCGTTACATGCACGACTATCTGGCATGCACAAAGAGCGTGGATGAAAGTGTAGGTCGGATCGTTGCGTTCTTGAAGGACAACAAGCTGGACGAAAACACGCTCGTTGTCTATTCCTCGGATCAAGGATTTTACCTTGGCGAGCATGGATGGTTTGACAAGCGTTGGATTTTTGAGGAATCACTGCGAACACCGTTGCTTGTCAAATGGCCAGGAGTCGTCAAGTCAGGCTCAACCAATCGACAGATCGTTTCCAACGTCGACTTCGCAGAGACGTTCCTTGAAGCCGCTCGAGTCAACGTCCCTGCCGAAATGCACGGCAGGAGCCTACTACCGTTACTGAAAGGTGAAACTCCCAGCGATTGGCGAAAGAGTTTTTATTATCACTACTACGAGTTCCCAGGCGCTCATAACGTTCGCAAGCATTACGGAGTCGTGACTGATCGCTATAAGTTGGTACATTTCTATGGCGACGACGTCGATTATTGGGAGCTGTTTGATCGGCAAAGCGATCCTCATGAGATGCGCAGCGTGTTTGATGATCCTCAATACAAGCAAGCACGCAGCGAACTTGAAATCGAATTGGCTCGATTGCGTGCCGAGCTGAAAGTTCCTGAACAAGATCCGGTGGATCCGAAGCGACAAAACGGTGCGAGCTAGCCGGTTGTCATAGAACCCGAACCTGGTTCTTCTCGGATTTTAGTGGCATCTGTCCAGAATGGGGGATTTTTTGAGGCATCTACTCCTGCGTCCAATGGGAGTCCAAAAAGCAGTCTCGGCGG
>Ga0105050_10004984_pt1 | contig 17323 bp, 11 predicted proteins | sample FRY01_FD_78088 | JGI IMG/M metagenome (GOLD analysis project Ga0105050, IMG submission 78088) | Freshwater microbial communities from Lake Fryxell liftoff mats and glacier meltwater in Antarctica - FRY-01 | ecosystem: Environmental > Aquatic > Freshwater > Ice > Glacier meltwater ... | reverse complement strand
CTGCGGCTGCGGCTGCGGCTGCGGCTGCGGCTGCGGTTCGGTCTTGATGACGGAGCCGAACGGGAGCTAGCGATTGGAAATCTTTGAAATGCCTGGGATGGATTCCAAGGCTGGCAAAGAAATCTTTATTAGCATGAGTCCCCGAACTGGTGCTCGTGGTCCCTGAAAATTGAGAAATTGATTCTGGACATGCTCATGCGGCTAATGACTGTGTTACTTTTGGTTTTGACGATTGCCCTTGCTGGCTGCGATGAGAAGGCGTTTGACAAGAAGATCGAGTACCGGCAAGCTCCTGCGTCGGTTTTAAACGGACCGGAACACGGTACGACTTCTACTTCCTTCTATTATCTACTGAAGGCAATGCGATCTAAAGATTATCAAACCGCTTTCGGTTTTATGACCTCTGCGACTCGGGATACCATTGTCAGTGGATTGGCGATCCGAGTTTGGCAGACTTGCTTAAAGACAGAAGACGAGGAAGTCATTACCGAAGGTCGGGCTCTGATTGAAGAGCTAGGATTCGATTTTCAGATCATTGATGGAATTCAACAGCGTCGGGTATCGGCAATGCCTATGGAGTATCCAAAGATCATTGCTGCGGTTGAAGCCCCTGCCGACGCGATGGCCCGACTGCTGGAATGGAGCAAGCCGTATGAGCAAAATACGACGCAATTACCCGTCCACATTCTGGCGGTTGCCGATCTTGAGAACTTGCAAGAGAACTTGCAAGAGAACATCAATAAATGGTCTGCCGAAGGCCAGTTTTTCAGTGAAAGCTTTGAAAAGGGACCACTTTTTGCCCGTTTTGAAAAGATTGACGGAAAGTGGCTGCTGTCGTTCTGAACAGGCAATCCGGCCCCAACGCGGCGGTTTTGATCTGATTTCTGAAATTTCAATCGCAAGCAACTGCTCGCCCAGGCCACTAACCTAAGGCTGCGAGTCGGATTTTTGCATCCAAGTCGATTGCCCCGAGAAAGAATCATTGGCCAGCATCGCTTGCTAGAAAACCAAGTACTGCCGATAATGTGTCGCCTGTGTTTGGATCGCCAGTTGTTAAGCACGTTTGGGTGTTTATTGAAACATTAGACCGGAGAAAAAAAAATGTTGCGCAGTTGTTTGTTATTTTCGTGGGCTTGTTTAGGGATTTTTGCCGTGAATGTAAATCGTGTTGATGCACAAGACGAAGCGGTTTCCCAGAGCAGTACACAGGAAGCTGAGAAATCCGTTTACGATTTCAAAGTGAAGAACATCGAAGGCGAAGAGGTTTCGCTATCCAAGTACAAAGGCAAAACGATCCTAATCGTGAACGTTGCCAGCAAGTGCGGGTACACTCGTCAGTATGCTGATATGCAAACTGTTTACGAAAAGTATAAGGGCCGAGGCTTGGTAATCCTGGGATTCCCTTGTAATCAATTTGGGGGTCAAGAGCCTGGCACCGAAGCCGAAATTTTGGAGTTTTGCAAATCGACTTACGAAGTCGAATTTCCGATGTTCGCCAAAGTGGAAGTCAACGGCGACAACAGCGCACCTTTGTTCAAGTATTTGACCAATTTGGAAACCAAGCCAAAGGAAGCCGGCAAGGTATCTTGGAACTTTGAAAAGTTCCTGATCGATGGTCAAGGCAAAGTTGTCGGGCGCTACAAATCGGGCGTTAGCCCAACCGACAAGAACATGGTTGCCGTGTTGGAAAAGCTGTTGCCAGAACAAGCCAAGTAGTGGTCGAGTGTGGAGAGGCTTTCCAGATGTGTGATTCAGAAGCAAGCCACTTTGTAGAACGATCTAGAAGCTAAAACGCTTAGACCTGCTTAACCGTTGCTATCGATTGATGATAGCAACGGTTTTTCTTTGCTAGCCAGCCCTGATGTTCAAAGGACGATCGCCTGATGTTGATTGCACAAGCGTTGGTGTGACGCCAATTTCGTTGGCGATTGATAAATTGATACATTGATACATTGCTATAGGCGATTCAAACCTGCATGTGACCGGCGACTGAAAGTGGCAAACCCTGCAAACGCTGCAAATGTGGCAAACTTAGCAACCGCAGCAGAAATAGAATGCGTTTGCGTTCAAACGTAGGTCGGGTTGGGCATAGGATTCGACCGCGTCGAGCCTAAAATTTGAACCTATTCGAACTAACTAAAATTAGTACTAAAACGTGTCGCCCTGTTTTCGTTTTTCCATCCAGTCCAAGATTCGTAGGGCCCAATAGATCAGCATCGGAACGCCAATCGGGGCCATTGCGCCGGTGAAGATGAAGGGCATCAGAGCCAGGCGATGTTGTGCCCAAGCGGGTGCGCCGCCGATCACGCCGGTTAATAGAAGTCCAGCGATCATCATGCTGATGCCAACTAGCGTGACAATAATCAGCAAAGTTCGAAGGCTAAGTTGAGTTCTTGGTGAATTCATAGTCAGCAGATAATGTTTGCTTCGCTGTGGAACGTCGGTAAATCAAAAATCTGCCGACTGCTTACGATTGGAATTTAGGCAAAACGGGTAAGTGGTGCCTTCGGTTTCTTCCGGATTTCCGCTTTAATCCTAACAGTTTAACAAGATCCTGGCGATTTGGCATTTCAGTTTGTACCGGCTGTGCCGAATTCTTCAATTTTCCTAACAATGCTGACGATACGAATTGTAGACACCAAATTGGCCTTGCACCAATGACGGATTATGGTTCCGCATTTTCAAGCAAGGTTAGGAATAATACTCGGTCAAATCACGAACGCATTCCGCGCTAAGCGTCCCACACGTTTAGTCGATGTGGTGGTTTTGTCCGCTAGACCCAGCGAAAACAAAGGATGACGGAGCCATGCGAGTTTTGATGACTTTAGCACTTGCTGTTGTTGCAGCCGCCGGTACGATCGGCTGTCAAACTTCAGCCGTGTGTACCACTTGTGACACCTCGTGCACATCGGCCATGTCGCCGGTAGCAACCCCCAGTTGCGACAGTTCTGTGAAAACAGCTTGCGGTTGTAGCAGTGCGGTTTCCCCGCAAGCGAAAGCGGACTGTGACTGCAGTGGCGCTGCTTCTGCATCCGCGGATTGTGGCTGCTCTTCGGGCGTGGCATCAAGTTCTGCCTGTGGCTGTGGCAGCTCAGCAGCGGGTGGATGTCAAGATGGTTCGTGCGGTGGTTCGATGGCAATGGGATCCGGCGGAATGCTAGGGTCGGGAATGACCGGCGGCGGTTTGCTAGGCAAGTTGTCGGCTCGTTCGGGTATGTCGTCAGTCGCGTCAACCGGCGAATACGTCGCTATTGACTCCGGTGCAGGCGATTGCCAAGATGGTTCTTGCGGCGTTGGTGGCAGTGGTGAAACCGTTCAGACTGGCGGCTTACTAGGCGGCTTGTTTGCTCGTCGTGCGACGAACGCTGTTTATGAAACCGCCCCTTCAGCTTCGGCGGGTGGCTGTGGCGTTGCCGGTTGCGGTGCGGGCGGAAGCCTTTGCAGTAGTTGCAGCGGATTAGGACAGGGCGGACCGGGACACGGCGGACCGGGACAGGGCGGATTAGGACAGGGCGGATTACGACATGGCGGACTGGGTCATGGCGGTTTGTTCGGTCGCTTTAAGGGTAAAGCGGAAGCTGAACATCCTTACGGTGGAATGTCGCCGATGACACCTCCGATGGCTGGGCCTCACGGGCCGATGGCACCTTCCTACGGCTATCCATATTACACCACGCGAGGACCAAGAGACTTCTTGATGGCGAACCCTCCAAGCTTGGGCCGCTAAGCGTAAGCAGCAGTGGTAAGCTGCCAAGACAGAATTCAGAAGGTCCGTCACTTGAAAAGTGACGGACCTTTTTTTTGCGATTTGGCAAGCGTGTGTGTGGCAGCGAATTGCCACAAAAGCAGACCTGCAATCCCGCTTACTGGGTCGCGGGCATTAGCCTATGTTTGATTACGTCGATCTTGGAAACGTTGGCCCTTCATTTCGTAGCGTGGCAAACTTCCAAGGGGAACCGCGGTCACTTCGACTTTTAGATTCAATCGTACTAACAGTTCCTTGGCGATGCGCTCGGGTTGGCCAAGTCGATCTTCGACTTCGATTCGCAGAGAATCCAGTTCTCCCTTCTTAAAGGCGATCATGCGAAATTCGGCGACCTCGGGAAAGCTATGAATAATTTGTTCAATGGAACTGGGAAAGATATTTACCCCACGAACAATCATCATGTCGTCTGCCCGGCCCAACACACCACCTTTTAGAAACACGAACGTGGAATCATAGTTGTGATTGACGAAAGGACGAACAAGATCGCCCGTTCGATAGCGAATCACTGGAGACCCCAAACGACCTAATGTGGTCAGCACCAGTTCGCTAAGTTCGCCTTCCTTGGCCGCTTGGTTGGTTTCTAGCGAACGAAATTCAGCGATGAATTCTGCTTCGTTAATGATCAAGCCCTCACCGTCGGCCGCGTTGAAGCCCCATGGCCCAATTTCGCTGGCGCCGCAGTGATCAATCAATCGGGCATTCCAATTGGTTTCGATTCGGTGGCGGATTGCTGGAATACTTCCGCCAGGTTCACCGGCAACAATAATTCGTTGTAAGCCAAGATCGGCAACGTCTATTTGATTTTCTTTGGCCACTTCGACTAAGTGCAAAGCGTAACTTGGCGTACAGAAAAGGACGTTCGCTTTGCTGGTGCGAATTAATTGCAGCCTAGCCAAACTGCTCATGCTACCTGCCGGAATGGTCATCACGCCTCGATTGATCAAGGCATCAAAGGCGCTCCAGAACCCAATAAAGGGGCCAAAAGAGAAAGCCAAGAGGGCTCGGTCATCCGGCGAAATTTCAGCCGCATCTAGCACGTATTGCCAAGTGTCGCTCCACCAAATCCAATCTTCGGCTGTATCCAGGACAGCCAACGGGCGACCACTGGTGCCCGAAGTTCGGTGATAACGCACATACTGGTGCTCGGGATAGGTTAAATTAGCAGGTAAATCAACGTCCCCACCGCCGGTAAGCAGTTCATCCTTAAAGGTATAAGGTAGGGTCGCCAGCTGTTGCAATGATGGCAACGGCAGGGTCAGATGGCTTAGTTTTTCGGCGTAAAACCGATTGTGCGGCAAGATTTTGCTCAGCATTTGGTTCAAACGCTGGCATTGGTATTCGGCCCGTTGGCTACGGTCGATGCGACTTTGGAAATCACGCTGTTGTTTGTTTTTCATAAGCACAATAATAAAGTTTGCCGGTCGTGGTATGAAGTAGGCGGTCGTAAGTCGCCATAATTCCTAAGTAACGTTGGAACCGTTGTGAGTTTATCTTCGTCTGAATTGAAATCGAACCCCGACGCCCAGGACTTGGTGATGGTGACGCCCAATTCGCTTTGGCCGACGGTCGAGGCCAAATTGCTGGCCGTTCGTCAGCAGTTGCGTTCTTGGATTTGGACTGACGTGGTTGCCCGGATGGTTCTGGTTGCGGGCGTCTGGTTTTTGGCGGGGTGGTTGTTGGATTATGGCCCAATTTGGGTAGGCGGTGTTGAGATGCCCGTCCCCGCCCGCGCTGCGTTTTTGTTCTTAGGATTTGCCGGACTGGGGTTTGTCGTGTACCGCTGGGGTTGGCGCCGCGTCCAGGTTTCTTCCTCCGACCAAGAGGTAGCCTTGTTGCTGGAGCGGAAGTTCCCAGCGTTAGGCGACCGCTTGATCACCTTGGTTGAAGTTCATTCCGCGGTTGATTTAGAGGAAACGGAGAACCAGCAATGGCATCAAAAAATATTAGCGCATGCCAGTGTCGGGGTTCGCGAAGAATTAGGCCGTTGCCCAGTCTGTGATGTTTTTGATTGGAGACCACTTCGACGCACGATGGCCATGGCGGGGGTCGTGATCGGATTGCTTGTGCTTTGGGTCTTCGTTGCACCTTGGTCCACTTGGATCGCTTGGCGAAGACTTGTTTGTCTGGATGATCGGCTGTGGCCTCGGCTAAACGATATTCAACTGGCATCGGTCGTCAGTCGGATGGACCCTCGATTGGAGCAATTGTTAGGGCACACTCCATCGCTTCCGCTAGACGGGACGCCGATTAAGTTTGGCAAGGGCAGCGATCTGCAATTGATTGTGCATGCAAGTAAAAGTCGTGACGATCAGCGCGGTCAGGATTGGAAAGCTGGCCGGCAGTTTCCAATGGCCAACTTGCAAAAGAAAATACCGACGCGATGTTTGGTTTATTATCGTCAGGACGACGGTACCAGTGGGCGGCAGTATTTTACTCGGTTCGGAGCAGTGGATCAGTCTACCGAAGGTTTTCGATTTGCAGGTCCGCCGTTTCAACGGATGATGCTGCCGATTGAATTTTCAATTTTCGGCGATGACGATCGGCAGGGACCCATACGCTTGCTGCCGGTGGAGAATTCCGCCGTTGTGCAATTGCAACTGGATTGTGTTTATCCAAAATATTTGGCGGCCAGTTCTTCGCGTTGGTTGCCGCAGACTTTGGAATGGGTTGCCGGTCTAAGTGTGCCCAACGGCACCTCGGTCAAGCTGAAAATTCAATGGAATAAACCGATTTCGCGAGTGCTGATGGCGAAGGCAACGGAGACTGAAATTGCGATTGATCGACGCTTGAAGACTCCCACCAATTATTTCGAAATTGACCTTGGGTTGGTCGAAGTCAATTCAGCCTGGCAAATTTGGACCGAGGATGTTGATGGGGTTTGGAGTCCAAGTCCAATGGCTTTTGACGTGATCGCTGTGGAAGATCAATCGCCAGTATTGGAAATTGCTTTGGATGGAATTGATAGTGTTGTGACTCCAGATGCCCTCATTCCTATCACCGTCAAGGCACAAGATGATTAAGGCGTGAGAACGGTCAGGGCAAAGTTGACCTTGCCAGTAGTGCCACTGACCCAGGAAGCGTTGAACATTCGGCCAGGCCAGGGCATGCAAAGCGATGAAGTGGAAGCATTGCCTGGCACGGTTTCTGATTTGCCGACTAACGAGTCCAATGAGGCGGATATGTCTCAGATTTGGCAAGCTTTGGTTCAGGCGAAAGGGGATAACTATCTGACAACGGTAGATCTTCGGCTTTGGCAGCAACAGTATCAAAAGCAAGCAACCCTATCGGTTGACCAAAAACAGAGGGTTCAATTGTTGGTGGTCGCTGATGACTATTTTGATAGGGATGGTCAATCGCACGCGACCCAAGGTCAAGTAATCAATTTGGAGGTCGTGTCGCCGGCGACCTTGTTGCGATTATTAAAACGATCGGAAGTGGGGCAGCGCAAACGGTTGGAGCAAATTTATGATGAACTGATCGATCTGCGTTTCTATCTGCAACGCTGTCGAACGCTTACCACGACTGAGCTTGCCACCAAGACGCCTGCCACCAAGTCGCCTGCCACCAAGGCGCTTGCCACCACTGAGCCTGCCACCAAGTCGCTTGGCGTCTTGCCGGCAGGCGAGGCTAAGGCAGCGTCACCAAAGGTGGGCGAATCGTCTTTAAGTGAAACTCAAAGTAGTCGAGATATGGCGATGGTCTTCGTGCGACGGGCAAACACGCAGAATGAAAAGAGTCGGCAGGAACTGTTAGGCGTTCGTTTGGCGTTCGAAAAAATTGTCTTGCAGGTGATTAATAATCGCTTGGAAGCCGCTGAGTATCGGCGGCGATTAGAAGATCGAATCATCAAATCGTTGTCGCAATTGGCAGAGCAAACTTTGGATCAACTTAAGGAACAAGTCGCCGAAGCTACGAGTGATATGGTGGCTTTGCAAAATCAAGATTTGACACTAGAAGGCCGGCAAATTGCCGAATCGATTATTTCGGGACTGGTTGTGCGTCTGGATCGTGCGATGGTCATCAATGAAAAAGCGCTTGAACAGTTGAATCAGATTTTGCAAGACTTGACTAAGTTTGAAAGTGACGCCGAATTATATGAAGTGGTTCGGCAGATGTACGACAGTCAAAAACAATTATTGGATGCAACCAAAAAGCAACAACAGCAGCAAGCCTTTGATGATCTATTTGGCGGGTCCGACGATGAATAAACTGGTTTCTGATAAATTTGCCTGGGCGTTGAGCGGTCCCTGCCTTCGGTTTGCCGTTGGGGCTGGATGTCGGATCATGATTCCAATGACTGTCGTTTGTGGAATGATCGCCAGCTTGGCGGGTTTGCAAACTCAGCATTGTTTAGCAACATTTACGCTCAGCCCAACGCTTCAGGATGTCCAAGGATCGGGAAGCTCGCAAGGTGAGGATGATCCCAACGTTGGTGAGTTGACGGCGACGCAGTTGTTGCAGCGGCAGGCAATCATCGGTCAAAATTTTGGGCAGTTGGAACGGAAGCTTTTTGAACTTTATCAAATGGAACGCGATGCTAGGCCGCGACGAGCCCAAATGTTGCGACAGTTGTATGAAACCTCGCAGCAAAGGGCCACGACTCAGAGGCTCGATTCAATCGTGAAATTGATCAACGATGGGCAGTTGAGGTTGGCGCAACAGTCGCAACAGCAAATACTGGATGACTTTCAATCGCTGATGTTACTGTTGCAGAATGAAAATCAAAGTCAGAAATTGCGTGATGAAAAGAAGCGGCAGCAGGAGAATCTGAGGCAAATCAAGCGGTTGCTCCAAATGCAGCAGAACCTTCGTAGTTCTGCGTCAGGTGGAGAGGATTTGCTTAGTCTAAGTTTGCCGCAAGATCAGATTGCAAAGCAGACCCAAGACCTGGCCGAAAAGATGCAAGGTCAGAAGTTGGATTCTGATTCAGGTGCCGAAGCTAGGTTGCAATCGGGGTCAGGCACTGATCCCGATTCCACAGATGTGGACCCATCCAAGTTGGGTATGCAAGCCCAGCAAGGGGACGCTCCAGACAAAGATCGCAACTCAGGAAAGTTGGACGACTCGAAGAACCGCTCGCCCTCCAAGACCGATGGCTCTGACCGTCAGCCGAGTGAGGACCAGCCGAGTGAGGACCAGCCGAGTGAGGACCAGCCAGGTCAGGGGCAGGCAAAAGAAGGTGAACCTAAGGACGGTCCCGACAAATCAGGACAAGGGCAGTCCGACAACCCGCTTCCAGGAAATGACGACGATAGCCAACCACAGGCAGACCGTTCGGGGGAACCGTCGTCTTCTTGGGATCAACAACCGGAGGACGTTGAAGATCGAATCAAGTCCGCCCAACAAAAAATGCAGCAGGCCAAGCAAGATTTGGACAAAGCGAAAAGAGAGGGAGCATTGGATCAGATGACCCAAGCGATCCAGCAACTGCAGGAGGCCAAAGAAGAGTTGGAAAAGATCCTGCGTCAGTCGCGTGAAGAGGAGGTGACTTCGACGCTGGCTCGTTTGGAAGATCAGTTTCGGCAGATGTTGGAGGCCCAGATTCGAATCAATCAGAAGACGCTTCAATTGGCTCAGGTGCCCATCGCTGTCCGAGGAGCGGACCAACAAATTGCAACTGCAAAGTTGGGTGGCCAGCAGCGGAAAGTTACCGTTACGGCGCTCCGTTGTGCGATGATCTTGCGAGAAGATGCAACCAGTGTGGCTATGGCTTTAACCATGGATCAATTGCAGCAAGACATGGGCGAAGTTGCGGATCAATTGTTGGAAGGAAACGTTGAAGCGTATACTCAAGATTCCCAAGCGGACATCGTTGAAACACTGGAAATGTTGATTGCAGCGGTGGTTCAAGCCCAAGAAGAGGCCCAGCAGCGGCAGCAAGACGATTCGCAAGATTCTTCCGAAGCTGGTGAAGCAGGTGAAACCCCTTTGGTTGATCAGATTGCTGAACTGAAATTGGTGCGGGCGCTGCAGCAGCAAATATTGAAACGGCACGAAAAACTGTCTCGCCAATATGCTACCAGCGACGATCTTTTTGGTTACGTTGAAGAAGCCGACGCCCAACAGATCTTGCAGAAGTTGGTCAATCGACAGGGCGAGTTGTACCAGATGACACGCGAAATGTTAAAGCGAATGAATTAGGTACATCGTTCAAGTCCTTGGCGGTCGGGCCACCGTTTGATTGTATAGAAAGTTGGAACCTATGAGCAAATTGTTACCGTATTTAAACTTGAACTTGTTTTTAGTGGCGATTTGTTTCTTACTTCATCAAAGTTCGATTGTCGGATTGTCGGCGCAGGATGGCGGTCATGACCTCAAGCAAGATTTGGAGGGGAATCCCGTTGTTGAACGTTCAGCAAATCAGCCAATGGAAAATTCGCTCGAGCATGAATCTGAGAAATTGCCACCACTGGAAACGGACTGGCGACAGTGGTCGGATCAACAGATTGGGCAGCAGTTTGTAGGCTGGATGCAACTTCAGTCGTTATCGCAGGTCGAATGTGACGCCTGGTTAGCGAAGTGGCAAGCGGCGGTGTCTAGGCAGGACGCTGCGTTTGATCGATTAGATTTCTTATCGCAACAATTTTTTACGTTGGACAAGAGTTTTGGGCAGCGTTTGGGCCCGTCCGAATCGGTTGATTTACAGTTCGACTTATTACGGTGGCTTAACAGCGACACGGTTGTTTTGCCAGTGCCCGTCATCATGCCATTGCCAGAAGATGCGACATCCGAAGTGCCGGGTTCAACGGTGTCTGCAGAATTGGGTGTGGTGCATTTACGTTTGGCAATCGGGCGAAAGCTTGTTCGGCACGAATTTTATGATCAGGCGTTGATGATGCTGGCAGACCTGTCGAGTCAAGAGGTTATGTTTCCGCGGCAGTTGCTGTTTTATCGAGCGGTGGCGAACTTCAAGTTGCTAAATCTATCCGCCGCTGGCCAAGATTTAGAATTAATCAACAAACATGCGCAGCGACTCGATCGTCGGATGCAGACCTTGACTCGGCTGATGTTGGCCGATTTGCCAGCAACTGTTGGCAAGCCCCTGGAGCAGGTGACCCGCTTGATGGACGACGCGTTTCGCAGGCAATCGCTTAGCGAAAGTGGAAAATTGGTTCTGGATCAGGAGCGTAAAATCGTCAATCTGTTAGACACGATGATCAAGCAAAAAGAAGAGCAGCAAAAGCAACAACAGCAGCAACAGCAGAAGCAACAAAGTCAGGCAAAACCTTCAGCTTCCAAGCCCCTCCAGCGCAGCATGCGGGCGCCCTTGTTGGGCAAAGGCGAGGTCGACCCTAAACGGATGTCGGCTAGAGATTGGGGTGATTTACCACCTGAAAAACAAGCGGAAGTGATTGCCGAGATGACTCGGAAAATGCCTCCACACTATCGCCGTGTGGTTGAAGAATATTTTCGCCAGTTATCGGAAGAAAAATAGCACTGGCAGAAGATTAGTCCGGCCAGTGCTATTAGGTTTTCTCACTTGGAAGTCTTGATCACCGGAGTTGCAATCCAGCGGTGTTTAATCTTCGGGGCGACTCCCATCGCCACACATCATCACGATACGCGGTTGAAATGTCGCCAAAGTATCTACCAGGTCTGCCTGTGCCGCCATGACTTGGTGGATGTCTTTGTAAGCACCAGGTACTTCATCCAATCCACCTGCCAATAGTCGCACATTCTTGTGGCGTAAATGGTCACGCCACGAACCCCAGTTGAATTTGGCCTTAGCCGCCGTTCGGCTCATGCAACGGCCAGCACCGTGGGCAGCGGAGTCTAGACTTCCAGTCCCGCCTTTACCGCGAACAATAAATGCGGGCGTTGCCATGCTGCCTGGGATTACTCCCAGAGCGCCGATGCCTGCCGGGGTGGCACCTTTGCGGTGGACAATTACTTCTCGCCCTTCGTGGGTTTCCTTCCAAGCGAAGTTGTGGTGATTTTCCACAACCGTCAATGCCTCTGCGCCCGCCAGTTTTAGCACGCGTTGGTGCAAGACAAAGTGGTTTGCCGCTGCATAGTCTCCCATCAGGTTCATCGCCGCCCAATATTCTTGGCCCGCTTGTTCCTCCAGTGACAGCCAAGCAAGGTGTGACAGGCCTGAGTCGTCTTCATAACGGGCGGGCAAGTTCTGGCGTGCAATCGAACTAAAACGTTGACAAACTGCTGCACCGGTTCCTCGTGACCCGGAATGGCTAAGTAGGCCAACGTAACGTCCTGCAGGCAAGCCCAAGTCGGGTTCAGGCAACGTGATGACTCCCCATTCGGCGAAGTGATTTCCGCTGCCGCTAGACCCAAGCTGCTTCCAAGCCCGATCTTTGTTTTCCCGCGTCACCGAGGAAACTGTCCAGTCCTGGTCCATGACCTTATGTTGGTTAGGCTTCTTGAAACGGCCCCCCATTCCGAACAACGTTCCATCAGTCAGCGCCTTGTCCAGTTCGTGGCAGGCTTTAACGTCGTTGGTTTCCACCAGGTCAGGATTAAGATCTGTGATTGATAGTCGCATTCGACACGCAATGTCCACGCCCACAGCGTAAGGAATCACAACGCCCTCGGTCGCCAGCACGCCACCGATTGGCAGCCCATATCCCACGTGCGCGTCGGGCATCACTGCCGCGCCACGGGCATACGGAACTCGACATGCGTTCTGGATTTGATGAATCGCACCCGAGTCGATATCGTCGCCCCAGATTTTGTAACTGATGGGTGGCGGGTCTTTGAATTCACGCTCTTGGATCACGGATTGTGCCAGCGGTCCAAAATGTGTGTCGTCTAAGAAGCTTTCTGGAGTGTCGATCAATTGAGCGATCACCACTTTGGGTTTTCGCTTATCAAACTTGTCAGCTGCCGCTTCTTGAATGCAGGCAATTGCCGTTGGGACACTCATGCGAGGTAGTCCCAAATCGATCAGTTTTTTCTTATTCATGAAAATGGTTCTGGCTTGGGGTGGATTGATCTCAGAGTGAAACTAGTTTCAAAAAGTTTGACCTGGACCGAATGATTTCTGATCTTGCCCCGATGGATAGTGGTCGTCATTCTACGCTGACTGGAATTCGAAGGTGGTTATCCTATTGACAAACGTGTTCAATACACAGACACAGGCCTGTTCCAGTGGTTCGCCGCCGAGCATCGTTTTTCGCTGTTTGCCAGTCTTGCGTTGGTGGCCAATTCTGGTCGGGCACTCAAGCGGTTTGCTGGTTTGCTAGGATTGTATCGCTGTTGGGTAGACTGGGAAGAAACGGTCAGTCTTGTTCTAATTAGGATCTAACGAAGCAAGGGGGACGTTTGGATCTTGAAGACGATCGGAAAGTATTAGGCGAATTGGCAGATGAAACAATACCTGGAATTGATGAAGCTGGTTTTAGATTCGGGTGTGTCCAAGACCGACAGGACAGGCACTGGAACCAAGAGTATCTTTGGGCATCAAATGCGTTTCAATTTGGCGGCAGGCTTTCCCTGCGTCACGACGAAGAAGTTGCATTTGCGATCGATTATTCATGAATTGCTGTGGTTCTTGAAAGGTGATACCAACATTGCCTATTTAAAAGAAAATCGCGTTTCAATTTGGGATCAGTGGGCCGACTCGGAAGGGAATTTGGGACCTGTTTACGGTTACCAATGGCGAAGTTGGCCAACGCCTGATGGAAAGCATGTGGATCAGATTAAGCAGGTCGTGGAACAATTACGCCAGACACCTGATAGTCGCAGGATTATTGTCAGTGCCTGGAATGTTGCTCAGATTGATCAGATGGCCTTGCCGCCTTGCCATATGATGTTCCAGTTTTACGTCGCGGATGGACGACTAAGTTGCCAGCTTTATCAACGCAGCGCGGACATCTTTCTGGGGGTGCCCTTCAATATTGCTTCCTACGCATTATTGACCATGATGATGGCTCAGGTTGCCGATTTGCAGCCGGGCGAATTTATTTGGACCGGCGGTGATTGTCACCTGTACAACAATCACCTTCAACAAGCTCAACTGCAACTCAGTCGAGATTTTCGGTCATTGCCAACGATGAAAATGAATCCAGACAAACGTGAAATTGACGACTTTGCTTTCGATGATTTTGTGTTGGAAGACTACGATCCGCATCCACATATACCTGCAGTGGTTGCGGTTTAAGCAAGCTTTATCCAGTTTTCTACCCATCTTGATGAACCAGCGACAATGGAACTTTCAATTATTCTAGCCGCTTCATTAAACGGAGTGATTGGCAAAGGTAACGATCTGCCGTGGCATATTGGTGCGGATTTGCGACGCTTCAAACAATTGACAATGGGGCATCTCATTGTAATGGGGCGTAGAACGTTTGAATCGATCGGGTGTCTGTTACCGGGGCGAACTAGCGTAATCGTGACCTCGCAAATCGATTGGCAACCTGACGTGTCTCTGGGACGTGACGTGTCTGAATGTGTGGTAACCCATAGTTGGCCGAAAACGTTGCAGTATCTTGAAGCTGCGGGTGACCCCTCTCCGTTTGTTATCGGCGGTGCACAGTTGTTTCAATCGGCGATCAACGATGTTCAACGATTCTATTTGACTCGAGTTCTAGCGGAAGTTGACGGCGACGTGTTTTTGCCTTCGCTGGATTGGAAGAATTGGGAACTTATCGATCGCCAGGAGTTCCTAGCTGACCAGAAAAACGATCACCCGTATGCGTTCGAAAACTACATGCGCCGCAGATAGCATGCTTGCCGGCAAGCGTTTCTCTACATCGCCTGCTGACCATTCAGGTCGCCAGCCGGTGTCTGCGCCTGAAAGAGTCTGGCTTTGGCGGGTCAAGATCTATTGAATGATGAACGGTTTGCCTCTGATCTTGGCCCAGCGTCTTTCTGGATCTGTCGACAGTTTTTGCACTGCCTGCTGCCGATGAGGCTGTCCTTTAGGATTGCGCAGACTGTGATGGCAAGTCTGTAGTTCTTTGGCGTTTTGGCGGCTGGCTTCCCGTCACAAGGCAGAGTGAACTGTTGACATATTGCTGGACGACTTATTGATCAGGCGGCAACATCAATTGAACGTTTTTTCGACGTCGCGTTGACCGTTTATTGGCAGTGCATCGACAGTTTAACAACAGGTTATGCACAATCAATGCTGCGTGGAAAAGGACACGTTTACTGCCTGTTTTAGCACTCAGCGGGTAGTTCTTGGCGGTGTGTGCGAACCGTTAGTCGGAAACTTATTGTCACAACAGTGTCAAATGGTACCCACAAGTTTGCTGAAGTTTGCGTTGCGCGCTATTTCGGGAAGCCTTCGACAAAATTTAAGAGGTCGAAGGCATAAGTGATACAAAACAAATGCTTTTCCAATTTCGTTAATAGGTCTTCAAAGTTGCGTCTTCGCTGATAGTCTATTGCCCAGCGATCGCAGCGTTACAGAACCAGTCCAAGCCAAGTCTTTGATCTGTTTTCGTTTCAGCGTGGGCCAGCAGGGGCAGGGCGACTTACATTTTTGGTTTGATACGATCAACAGTGAAGGAATACAAAATTCATGGCAGATTCCAGAGACGAACATCAGGATCAGGTAGCAGGCGAAACCAATTACTTGCGTGATTCGGGCGTGACCGCAGTCACTGACCATCGGGCAGACGATGGGGTGTCAGGTGGAAAACGTCACTCATTGGCAGATTGGTCACCTGACTTCGTGTTTCATGAGAAGGCCAGTTCTGCATTCGTTGGTCAATGGAACCAGTTGGTTAGCCAGACCAATTGGGAGAAGGGTAAAGTGATTAGTCAATGGCGCGAGGCGCTGGAGGAAAAAGAGACTCCGGTGGCCGAATATTCGGATGAGGCGTGGAGTCGTTTGGTTGGCGGGGTCACCAGTCAACACGTTGGTCGTTTGCGCCGAGTCTATGTTCGTTTCGAATTGGTTAACGCAAATTTCCAAGAGTTGTACTGGAGCCATTTTCACGCGGCTTTGGATTGGGATGATGCGGAGATGTGGTTGCAAGGCGCAGTCGACAGCAAGTGGAGCGTTTCTCAGATGCGAAATCAGCGTTGGGAAACGATGGGCAAAATGGCCGATCAAAAACCCGATCCTGCGGATGTAGTTTCTTCCGAACTTGATGAGGATTTAGAAACCAAGGACAGGAAAGGCAATCGCGATGATATCGGTGATTTTGAATCGAGTCCTCGATTGGAAGGACCTGATTTCGGAGATGAAGACGACCCGAAGGGTTCTATGAAAGATAAAGAAGGCATCGAAGGCGTTGCATCGAATCTGGACGAAGGCGATCGGGTTGCAGTGACGAATGAAGATACGGTGCCAGGCTTGCGACCCTTCGGCCAAGTCGGTGATTTGCCAGAAGACTTTGAGAATCTGGTGGAGGACTTCAAGCTTGCGATCATTAGATTCAAGGCCGACAACTGGGAAACCGTTAGTCGTCAGCAAGTGTTAGATGTGTTGGAAGGATTGAAGTACGTTGCTAGTACAAATTCTGATTTGACGATCGCGTAGGCGGTTGAACTTTCAAGTCGTTTAGACCGTTGACGGGCGATTTCCAATCGGGAGATCGCCTATCTTCTTTTCTTGCTGTTTTAAATTCAATGTGACGTCAGGCTGGGTACAAAACGAACGCCTGCAAACGCAGCGGAAACGACAGTGGTTCTTATTTCGCTTGATTTTGTCCGGCAATGTTTTACTTGGGTTTTTGCGTTATATTGATGTCGTGTATCGAGCCACTTGCTGCCGGTATGCTGATTTTTTCAAAAGTGAGCAGTTGTTTTTTTGAACCGTTTGGGAGTGGAAATTCGATGGCAGTGAATGAACCTTTGAATCGTAAATTGAATATGGCCTTGGTCGGTGGTGGGCAAGGTTCGTTTATTGGGCGTGTTCATGCGACGGCAGCGGTATTAGACAATCGCGCTTCGTTGGTGGCAGGCGCTTTAAGTAGCAATGCCGAGCGATCCAAGGCCAGTGCTGCTGATTACGACATCTCCGAACGCCGAGCGTACACCAGTTACACTCAAATGATCGAAGAAGAAGCAAAGCTGCCAGAAGGGCAGCGGATTGATTTCCTTTCGGTCGCGACCCCTAATCATACTCACTTTGCAATTGCGAAGGCGGGTGTTGAGGCTGGATTTAACGTGATTTGCGATAAGCCGATGACGTTTGATTTGAAGCAGGCCGAAGAATTGATGGCAGCGGTTGAAAAGTCGGGCGTTGTGTTTGCAGTATCGCATAACTACACCGGATATCCCTTGATTCGCCAGGCGCGGGAAATGATCTTAGCTGGTGAGTTGGGCGAAATCCAAGCGATCCGCTCGCAATACATTCAAGGTTGGCTACGGACCCGTTTGGAAGCCGAAGACCAGAAGCAGGCCGCGTGGCGCACCGATCCAACCAAGAGTGGTGCGGCCGGTGCCTTTGGTGACATCGCGACTCACGCTTATAATCTTGGTCGGTACATGACTGGATTATTGCCCGACCAAGTCAGTTGCCATTTACGTTCATTTGTTCCAGGACGCGTCTTAGACGATTATGGCACTGCGCTGATTACTTATGAAAATGGTGGGCTAGGAACAGTGACCGCCAGTCAAATTAGTCATGGTCGTGAAAACGATTTG
>Ga0105050_10004979_pt1 | contig 17331 bp, 18 predicted proteins | sample FRY01_FD_78088 | JGI IMG/M metagenome (GOLD analysis project Ga0105050, IMG submission 78088) | Freshwater microbial communities from Lake Fryxell liftoff mats and glacier meltwater in Antarctica - FRY-01 | ecosystem: Environmental > Aquatic > Freshwater > Ice > Glacier meltwater ... | reverse complement strand
CTACGAAAAAACCGCGCGTAACTTTCTGGCCGGATTGCATTTGGTTTGCGCCCTAAGCTGGCTTAAATGACGACACGCCCTAGGTCCTTGCGCGATTCTGGGTCAAGAAAGCCGGGACGGATCATGGACCGACTGGAATCGCCTTGGGACTGATTCGCAAGCACGATTTTTGGGTTCCCGGAGAGTCGGGGTATAGATGTCGTGCAGGAAGGCGTTCAGCGCGCGCACACGCTGTTCGATGCCGCGTTCCAGGAAGCGTCATTCGGCCGCCGAGATCACGCGCGGGATCAGGTCGAAGGGGATCAGCCGCTCGTTGGCCTCGGCCGCGCCATACACGGCAAAGGTGATACCCAGGCGGCGGAAGATGGCGTCGGCCTCGGCCTGCTTCACCCGGATGCCATCCGCGGTCTGGCAGTTCAGCCAGTCGAACAGGGCGCGGTAGCAGTCGCGTGCGGAGAAGTCGGAGCGCAACATCTCGTCGAAGCAGACGGTATCGTTGCCGGTGCTGTACGCCTGCTTTTTAAGCAAGTCGCCGCCGTCCCATGCCTGTGAGAACCCCGTACCCGATCCGTTTGCACCAATTTAGCACGGATCCGGGCAATCAGCGAGCCAGCATGAGAAGGGAGCGTCGGTTTGCCGTCAGGCGGCCGGGCGTTGCTGCTTGGCCGCCTCGAACAGGGCCAGGCGCTCGGCGAACTTGCCGGAGGCGGCATTGCCCTCGCCGGTGATGTTTGGCGGCACCGGGATCTGTTCGAAGAAGTGGCAGGCGACCTTCTGCCCAGGCCCGGCCTCGCGCAGGATAGGGGTCTCGGCACTGCACCGGGCCTGGGCGTGCGTGCAGCGGGTGTGGAAGCGGCAGCCCGTGGGGGGCGAGAGCGGGCTCGGCACGTCGCCGGGCAGCAGGATGCGAGCGCGGGCGATGGTGGGGTCGGGCTTCGGGATCGCCGAAAGCAGCGCCTGGGTATAGGGATGGCGCGGCGAGGCGAAGAGGGTGCGCTTCTCGGCGATCTCGACGAGGTTGCCAAGATACATCACGGCGACGCGGTCGGCGATATGGCGCACCACGGCTAGGTCGTGGGCGATGAACAGGTATGACAGGCCGAACTGCCGCTGCAGGTTCTGCAGCAGGTTCACCACCTGGGCCTGGATCGACACGTCGAGGGCGCTGACCGGCTCGTCGCAGACGATCAAGTCAGGGCTGACGGCCAGCGCGCGCGCGATGCCCAGGCGCTGGCGCTGGCCGCCGGAGAACTGATGCGGGTAGCGGCGTGCGTGCTCCGGCAGCAGGCCGACCACCGAGAGAAGTTCGCGCACGCGCGCCTCGATGGCGGCCTCTCCGTCCGCCAGGCCGTGCAGCACCAGGGGTTCGGCCAGCATCTGGCCCACCGTCATGCGCGGGTTGAGGCTGGCGTAGGGATCCTGGAAGATGATTTGCAGGTGGCGTCGCATACGGCGCATGGAGGCCTTGTCCAGGCCCGCGATCTCCTGGCCCTTGAAGCGGACGGAGCCGGAGGTGGGCTCCAGCAAGCGCAGGATCAGGCGCCCGGTGGTGGACTTGCCGCAGCCGGATTCGCCGACCAGGGCAAGGGTTTCGCCGCGCGCGATCTCGAAGCTGACATCGTCGACGGCCTGGACGTGGCCAACGACGCGGGCCAGGACAACGCCGCGGCGCACGGGGAAGTATTTCACCAGGCGATCGACCTGGAGCACCGGCGGTTCGGCGCGGGCGGGCTGGTTCTGCAGGCCCTGCGCGTGGGTATGGTCGTTCATGCCGCCACCTTCCCGAAGAGTTCCACCGGGGCCTTCCAACAGGCGACATCGTGGCCGCCGCCGAGGTCGCGCAGGGGCGGCGGCTCGTCGCGGCAACGGGTGTCGGCGAAGGGGCAGCGCGGCGAGAAGCGGCAGCCCTTCGGCTGGTTGGCGGGGCTGGGCACCGTGCCCTCGATGGTGGCCAGGCGCTCACGGTATTCGCCCAGGCGCGGGATGCTGCCGAGGAGGCCGATCGTGTAGGGGTGCTGCGGGTCGGCGAACAGGTCGCGCACCGGGGCACTTTCGACGATATTGCCAGCGTACATCACAATCACCTCGTCGGCGATTTCGGCAATCACGCCGAGGTCGTGGGTGATCATCAGGATGGCCATGCCGAGCCGGGCCTGAAGATCGGCGAGGAGGTCCAGGATCTGCGCCTGGATGGTGACATCGAGTGCGGTAGTGGGCTCGTCGGCGATCAGCAGGACGGGGTCGCAGGACAGCGCCATGGCGATCATCACGCGCTGGCGCATGCCGCCCGAGAGGCGGTGGGGGTATTCGTCGATGCGCGACTTCGGCGACGGGATGCGCACGAGGTCCAGCACCTCGATGGCACGGTCGCGGGCGGCGGCGGGCGAAAGGTCGGTGTGCGCGCGAACGGCCTCGATGATCTGGTGGCCAATGGTGCGCACCGGGTTCAGCGAGGTCATCGGTTCCTGGAAGATCATCGACATCTTGCCACCGCGCAGCTTGCGGCGTTCGTCGGCCGGCATGGTCAGCAGGTCCCGGCCCTCGAAGCGCAGCGCGTCGGCGGTGACGCGGCCAGGCGGCGAGGGCACGAGGCCCATGATCGAGAGCGAGGTGACCGACTTGCCGCAGCCGGATTCGCCCACCAGGCCGATGGTGCGGCTGCGCCGCACGTCGAAGCTGATGCCGTCGACGGCGCGGAACAGGCCGCGGTCGGTGTTGAAGTAGGTCCGTAGATCGCGGACTTCTAGAAGCACGTCGGACATGCGGCGTTCCTGTCGGTGGTCAGCTCGGCGTGGGTAAGGCGCGGCGTCAGGGCGTGAAGTCGAGCCCTTTGAAGAAGCCGATCGCATAGAGTGGATGGCCGCGCACGTTCTTAATGCGTTTATTACTGACAACGAACATGTTGATGTTGGCGACCGGCATCCACAGGTGTTCGCGCGTCACCTTCTCCTGCACCAGGCCGAAGTTCACCGCCTTGTCCTGCGGGTTGAGTGCCGCCTTGGCCAAGCCCAGCCAGCGGTCGGTCTCCTCGTCCTTCCAGTTCATACGGTTGGGCGTGGGGATGTTCCGGCTGTCAAAATACAGGCTCATGATATCGCCAGCCGACAGATACGGCACAGTGACGGACCAGATTTCATAGTCCTGCTCGGCCATCTTGATCGGTGCAATGGTCGAGTCCCAAGGTTGCAGCTTCCAGTCCACGCCGATACGGCGCAGGTAGCCCTGAATTGCCTCGCCCACTTTCACCGAATTGCCGCCCGCGGTCATGTAGACCGTTGGCGCCAGCTTCATGCCGTTCTTCTCGCGGATGCCATCGCTGCCCATCGTCCAGCCGGCTTCATCCAGCAGGCGCTTGGCGCGCTCCACGTCCTCGCGGATCATCCCGGTAGTCTTCGAGCTGAAATCCAGTGCTGCGTCGTCGGCATAGGTGAAGGCGGGGTCGGCATTGCCCAGCAGCACGCCCTTGACGATCTCGGCGCGGTTGATAGCGATATTCATCGCCTCGCGCACCCTGGCATCGGCAACCATCGGGCGGCTGGCCTTGTACCCGTAGTACAGCAACTGCAAAGTTGCATCGACTTTCTGCACGTTCAGCGACGGCATCGCCTTGGCCTGGGGGATGAACGCCGCAGGGAAGGAGGAGGTGAAGTCGAACTGGCCGCCCAGCATGGCCGCAACCCGGCTGGATTCCTCCGGGATGATGCGCAGCGACAGCCGCTCGAACTTCACCGGGCCCGGGTTGGCAAACATTTTCGGGCCCCAGCGATAGGCATCATTGCGGCGCATGACTGTCTCGGTGCGCGGCTGCCACGACACGAAGCACCAGGGTCCGGTGCCGTCGGTGCCGGCAACCCCGTAATCCTTGCCCAGGGCCTCGACCGTGTCCTTGTTGATGATGTTGGTAGTGAACATCGTGAGTTGCAGCAGTAGATCGGAGTACGGGGCGGTCATCTCATAGGCAACGGTGTGGGCGTCGATCGCCCGCAATTCCTTGATCTCGCCGGCCCGCCAGCCAAACGGCGCCCTCAACTCGGGGCTTTTCAGCCGGGTGAAGGTGTAGACCACATCCTCGGCGGTGAATTTCTTGCCCGAGCAGAAGGTCACATCGTCGCGCAGCTTGAACGTGTAGGTGCGGCCGTCTGGGCTAATCTCCCAGGATTTGGCGAGATATGGAATCGGCGTCTTGCCATCCCAATCGAGCGCCACCAGCCCGCTCTGCGTCATGTTGGAGATGTTGCCGGCGGGGCCCCAGGTGGTTCGTTGCGCGTCGAAATGCGGTGCGTCGATGTTCTGCATGATCCGCAGTGTCTGCGCCTCGGCCGCGAGGGCGGCCAGCGCGAGGGCCGTGGCGAGCAGGGCGGCGAGGCTTCGCTTTGCATCAGGCATGTTGGTGTCTCTCCCGGTGGCGGCTTGTGGGCGCGGTGGGGAAGGCAGGAAAAGGAGTGAAAAGGCCTTCATCCATTTTCCGAGCACGTTCCGCCGCACGCAAATGGATAGAAGTTTTTTGGTTCTTTTTTACAAAAAAAGAACGTGCTGCCTTTCTTTCCGTGATTCCTTCCTTTCCGCGTCTCGTTTCGCTGGTAGCACTCAGAAGCTCAGGTCGAGTCCCTTGTAGAACACGTTCTGGTAGAGCGTATGGGCGCGGGCGCCCTTCAGTCGCTTGTGGGTGACCATGTACATGTCGATGTTCAGAACCGGCATCCAGAGGTGCTCGCGCGTCACCTGCTCTTGCACCAGGCCGAAATTGACGGCGCGGTCCTGGGGTGTGAGCGCGGCCTTCCCGGCACGGAGCCAAGCGTCGGTCTGCTCGTTCTTCCAGTTCATGCGATTCGGCGTGGGGATGTTGCGGCTGTCGAAATACAGGCTCATGAGGTCGCCGGCCGACACGTATGGCACAGTGACCGACCACACCTCGTAGTCCTGCTCGCCCATTTTCACCGCGGCGATGGTGGCGTCCCACACCTGAAGGCGCCAGTCGACGCCGACGCGGCGCAGATAGCCTTGGATCGCCTCGGCCACCTTGGCCGAATTGCCGGCGGCGCTGACATAGACCAGTGGCGCGAGCCTCACCCCGTCCTTCATGCGGATGCCGTCGGCCCCGGGCTTCCACCCGGCCTCATCCAGCAGCTTCTTGGCGCGCTCCATGTCCTCGCGCACCATGCCCTCGGTCGTCGGCGCGAAATCGGGCGCTGCGCGATCGACATACGTGAAGGCGGGCGTGGCGTTCCCCAGCAACACGCCCTTGGCGATTTCGGCGCGGTTGATGGCGATGTTCATTGCCTCGCGAACCCGTACATCGCTGACCAGCGGGCGATTGGCCTTGTAGCCGAAGTAGAGTAGCTGGAAGTTCGGCTCCGCCTTCGTGACGGTGAGGTTGGGGTTGGCGCGGGCCTGGGGAATGAAGCTGGTGGGGAAGCCGCCGGTGAAGTCGAAGCGGCCGGACATCATGGCGGCGACGCGGCTGGATTCCTCGGGGATGATCTTGATCTGCATCCGCTCGAACTTCACCGGGCCGGGATTCTTGAACATGGCCGGGCCCCACTTGTAGGCGTCGTGCCGGCGCAGGTTGATCTCGGTTCGTGGCTGCCAGTTGATGAAGCACCAGGGGCCGGTGCCGTCCATGCCGCGCACGCCGTAGTCCTTGCCCAGCGCCTCGACGTTCTCGCGGTTCATTATCACGTTGGTGAACATGGTGAGTTGCAGCAGCAGGTCGGAGAACGGCTCGTTCAGTTCATAGGCCACCGTGGTTGCATCGATGGCGCGGACCGACTTCACCTCGCCGGCGCGCCAAGAGAAGGGGGCCTTGGTTTCCGGAATCTTGAGCCGGGTGATGCTGTAGGCGACATCCTCGGCGGTGAACTTCTTGCCGGAGCAGAAGCTGACGTCATCGCGCAGCTTGAAGGTGTAGGTGCGACCGTCGGGGCTGATCTCCCAGCTTTTCGCCAGGTACGGGATGACACTTTTGCCGTCCCAGTCCATCGCCACCAGCGTGTCCTGGGTCATGTTGATGATGTCGCCGGCGGGCGACCAGGTGGTGCGATGCGCGTCGAAGGTCGGTGCGTCGCCGGCGCGCATGATGTTGAGCGTCTGCGCGGCGCCGGGAGTCGCGAGGGCGAGCGCTGCGGACAGCGCCAGCCCGGCAATTGCTCCGTTCATTCCAATCATCTTTGCTTCCCTGAAGGCGTTGTGTTGGGTGTTTCCTCAGTCCGGCGGCGCCTCGTTGGACGCCGCGTGCCCGTCAGGGCGCGTAGTCGAGGCCCTTGTAGATGAGCGAGCCGTAGACGTGGTGGGCGCGGACGTTTTTGATCCGCTTGTTGGAAACCAGCGCCAGCCCCTGGTGCACCAGCGGCACCCAAAGCGCGTTGTTGTGGACGATGTCCTGCACCTCGGCGAAGGCGCGGAAGCGGGTGGCGTCGTCGAGTGCCGAGACGCCACGGTTCAGCGCCGCATCCGTGATCGGGTCGTTCCAGTTCATGCGGTTGGGCGCCGGCATGTTGGCGGAGTGGAAGTAGAGGCGCAGTGCGTCGCCGGCGCTGGAATAGGGGAAGCTGATCGACCACAGGTCGTATTCCTGGGTGGCCAGCTTGGAGAACACGATCGTGCCGTCCCACATTTGCAATTTCAGGTCCACGCCGATGCGCCGCCAGAAGCCCTGCGCCGCCTCGGCGATCTTGGGCGAGCGTCCACCGGCAAAGCCGTAGAGCAGCAGGGAGAGTTTCTGGCCGTCCTTGTAGCGGAAGCCGTCGGTTCCCATCCGCCAGCCGGCCTCGTCGAGCAGGCGGCCGGCCTCGGCGGGGTCATAGCGGCCCAAGTGCTTTGGCGTGTCGGGGTTGTAGTCCTGCGCCTTGGGATGGATGAATGTCTCGGCGGCGATGCCGTTGCCGAAATAGATAGCGTCCACGATCTGCTGGCGGTTGATGGCTATCGACAGCGCGGTGCGCACGCGCACGTCGCTGACGTTCGGCCGTGTGGTCTTGAAGCCGAGATAGAACAGCTGCAGGTCAGCTTCCGGCCGGTGCAGCTCCATGTTCGGCATCTTGGAAAGCTGCGGCAAGTACTGGTCGGGCATGGTGTAGGTGAGGTCGCCCTGGCCCGACGCCATGGTGGCCAGGCGGGCGGCCTCCTCGGGCACGATCTTCCAGATCACCCGCTGGAACTTCGCCGGGCCGCGATTGGCGTAGACCGGCGGTCCCCAGCTATACGCCTCGTGCCGCGTGGCCACGGTTTGGTTGCGCGGCTCCCACGACTGGAAGCAGTATGGCCCGGTGCCGTCCATGCCCTTGATTCCGTAGTCCTTGCCCAACGCCTCCACGCTTTCCTTGCTGACGATCGTGGCGTGGAAATTCGTCAGGTTCATTAGCAGTTCGCTAAACGGGGCACTCAGCTTGTATTCGATGGTGGTGGGGTCGATGGCGGTCACCGACACCGCGGAGCCCATTCGCCAGATGAAGGGGGCACGAGTGTCCTTGTCGAGTATGCGCCGGAAGGTATAGGCCACGTCCTCGGCGGTGAACTTCTTGCCCGAGCAGAAGGTCACGTCGTCGCGCAGCTTGAACACATAGGTCAGGCCGTCCGGGCTGACGGTCCACGACGTAGCCAGCGAGGGGCGGATGGTCTTGAGGTCGTAGTCTAGCGCCACCAGCGTATCGCCGGTCATGAACAGCACTTCGCCAGCCGCACCCGAGGTGGTGCGGACGCCGTCGTAGTTCGGCGCGTCGATGTTGCGGATGATGGTCAGCGTCTGCGCGCCCGCCGGCACGGCAAGCGACAGGCCGACGACGGCAGCCAGGATTCGGCGCAGGAACATGGTGCGTCTCCGTCGGTGTCGCGGGGTTACTGTTGCAGACGGGGGTCGAGCACGTCGCGGATCGCATCGCCGAGCAGGTTGGCGCACAGGACGATCACGAAGATGGCCAGCGACGGAATGGTGGCGATGTGGGGCGCCATGAACAGGAAGTCGCGCCCCTGGGCTGCCATCATGCCCAATTCGGCGGTCGGCGGCTGGGCGCCCATGCCGAGGAACGACAACGCCGAGCCGATCAGGATGATCTGGCCGAAGCGCAACGTCAGGAACACGAAGATAGTGGAGATGCAGTTCAGCGTGAGGTAGCGCCAGATCAGCGTGAAGTCGGACACGCCAAGCGCGCGGCCGGCTTCGATGAACTCCTGCTCCATCACCCCGATCGCCGCCCCGCGCGACACGCGGGCCACGTCGGGCACGGTGGCGACGACCAACGCGATCAGCACCGACGTCAGACCGGCGCCCGCGATCGCGGCCACCGACAGGCCGATCAGGATCGCCGGGAAGGCGAGCAGGACGTCCACCAAGCGCATGATCCAGCCGTCGAGCCGCTTGTAGAACGCCGCCAGGATGCCGAGCACGCCGCCGAAGAAGCCACCGAAGATGACGCCGACCAGGCCGAGCATCAGCGTGTTGCGCGCGCCGTAGATCAGTCGGCTGAGGATGTCGCGGCCGTTGCTGTCGGTGCCGAGCAGGTGATCGCCGCCGGGCGGGGCCATCACGTTCAACAGGTTGATGGCGTAGGGGTCGTAGGGGGCAACCCATTCGGCGAAGAGTGCTGCGACCACCACGATCGTCAGCACAAGCGCGGCGCCACCGGCCACCTTGTCGCGCATGATCCGGCGGATGACCGAGGGGCGGGCCATCTCCGAGGAACCGCCGGCGGCCGGAGCCGCCGGGACTGCGTCCATCGTGGTGCTCATCAGCGCTGCATCCTCGGGTCGAGATAGACGTAGAACACGTCCACCAGCAGGTTGATCAGCAGGAAGGCGAGCGCCAGGATCATGATGGCGCCCTGGGCAGTGGGGAAGTCGCTGGAGATGATGGCGCCAACCGCCAGCCGCCCCACGCCGGGCCAACTGAACATCGTCTCGGTCACCACGGCACCACCGAGCAGGTAGGCCGCCTGCAGACCGATCAGCGTGACCACCGGGATCAGCGCGTTGCGGAGCGCGTGCCCAACGATGACCGTGCTTTCGTGCAGCCCCTTGGCGCGGGCGGTGCGGACGAAGTCGGCGCCGAGGACCTCCAGCACCGCGGTGCGGGTGAGCCGCGCGATCGGGCCGATCAGCACGCTGCCGAGTGTGAGGCAGGGCAGGACCATGCTGGACAGCCCGCCATCCCAGAATGGGCCGTTGCGGCCGGTGAACGGCAGCAGGTTCCATTTGAAGCCGACATACTGGATCAGCACCAGGCCGATGAAGAAGATCGGCATCGACACGCCGGCCACCGAAACCGCCATGATGGCGCGGTCTACGAGCGTGCCGCGTTTCACCGCAGCGAGCGTGCCGAGCAGGATGCCGAGCGGGATCGCCATCGCCAGACCGCCGATCATCAGCTCCAGCGTCGGCCCGATCGTCTGCGCCAGCTCCTCGCTGACCGCCTTGTTGGAGATGATCGAGCGGCCGAGGTCGCCCTGGAGCACGCGGCCGATGTATTCGATGAACTGGACCAGGATCGGCCGGTCGAGGCCGAGCTCGAGGCGGATGGCGTCGATCGTCTCCTGCCGCGCGTCGGGCCCGGCGATGATCGCGGCAGGGTCGGCCGGGGCCACCTGCATCATCACGAAGCACAGGAACAACACGCCGATCAACGCCGGAAAAGAGATGATCAGCCGTTGGATGATCTGCCGTCCCATGCACCCTCCCAAGACACGAAGGTACAGTGGCTGTCCGGCAGGGCCCGGCGCCTCATTCCCTCCCGTTCGCGCCCCTGACGGGACGTCGCTCATTGCGTCCGCAGAGGTGGCCGGTCAACGCCGGCACACCACTCCGCGGCTGTAGTCGTGCAACTGGTGCATATCTGACAGCATTTACTGCGGCAACTCAACCGAAATAGCGAGGGTCAGCGATTGATCGCACCGGAGGCAGCCAGGGCGGCGATCTCAGCCTCGGAAAAGCCGGCCTCGGCCAGGATCTCGCGCGTGTGCTCGCCCAGGGCGGCGGCGAAGTCGCGCACCTGGGTCGGGCCGCCGGACATGCGGAAGGGGGCGTTCATGACGCTGAAACTGCCGCCGGCATCATGCACCTCCGCCAGAGCCTCGCGGTGGGCGAGCTGCGGATCGGCCAGGGCCTCGGCGACGGTGCGGTAGGCGGAGCAGGGCACGCCGTGGCGGGCGAAGGCGGCCTCGACCTCCTGCGTGGAGAGGGTGCGCGACCACGCCTCCATCTCCTCGATGAAGACGGCCCAGTTGCCGCGGCGGTCGGGGTATTTCTCGAAGCGCGGGTCGGTGATCCAGTCCTCGCGGCCGGCCGCCTTCGCGGCGTTCTGGAAGGTGCGTTCGCTGGCGATCGCCGGCAGGACGTAGCCGTCGGCGGTGGCGACCGGGCCGAACAGGTGGCGCGGCGGGGGCGGTGGAAGCTCGAACTGCGTGCCCTGGACCTCGCCGAGGGTGAGGTTGAGCATCGCCTCCAGCATCGACACATCGATCACCTGGCCGCGCCCGGTTGCGTGGCGCTGCACCAGCGCGGTGGCGATGGCGCCGAAGGCGTAGGTGCCGCTGAGCACGTCGGCGATGTAGATGCCGCAGAAGTCGGGCATGGTTCGGCCTGGCTGGTAGGCCATGTGGGCGATGTCGAAGCCGGACGAGGCGTGGATCACCGGGGCGTAGGCGGCGAGCTGCGAGGCAGGGCCGGTTTGGCCGAAGCCGGAGATGGCGCAATAGACCAGGCGCGGATTGGCTTTCAGCAGTCCGCCGCTGCCGAGGCCGAAGCGATCCATCACTCCGGGGCGGAAATTCTCCACCAGCACGTCGGCGGTGGCGGCAAGGCGGCGCACGACGTCAACCGCGGCTGCCTGCTTGAGGTCGAGCACCAGGCTGCGCTTGCCGGCATTGAGCCCGCCATACGAGGTGCTGGCACCGGCACGGATGGGCGGGCGGGAGCGGGTTAGCTCGCCCTCTGGCGCCTCGATCTTGATCACCTCCGCGCCGGCATCCGCCAGCAGCCGGGCGCAGTATGGCCCGGCGATGGTGGTGCACATGTCGATGACGCGCAGCCCGTCGAGCGGGCGCCCCTTGGTGGTGCTCATCCGTCTCCCCCTTTGGCGTTGCGCGAACGCTAGCAGGGTGGGGGGGAAAGGGAAGGCAGGGCCTCAACGCCGCGTGGCACTCAGCGAGTAGGATAATGGCAGCCAGGGGCGGTCGGGCCAGCGGAAGCTGCCCTTCGGCGCCTCGGCGAGGCAGGCGTACATCCGCCAGGACACGCTGTCGTGCTCGTGCAGCCAGTCGAGCGACATCCCGGCCTCGATCAGGCTCGTCACCACGCTGGCGAGCGGGTGCACGAACTCGTCGGTGCGGGCATTGACCAGCCGCGCCTCGGGGTCGGCGTAGTCGCGATCGTCGTTCAGCTCCAGCGTGCCGGTCAGGAAATAGGGCACGAAGAAGCCCGGGCGGCCATCGGCGCAATGGGTGGTGTCGTCGAGCACCAGCGCGGCGGGATGGCCCTCTGCAAGGTAGAGGCGGCCGCCTGGGCGCAGGAAATGCGCGACGATCCGGGCCCATCCGCTGATGTCCGGCAGCCAGCACAGCGCGCCCCAGGTGACATAAACCATGTCGAACCCGCCAGGCTCGGGCAGGGCGGAGGGCGCGTCGTACAGATTGGCCTCCACGAAGCGCGCGCAGTCCGTGAGCGCAAGTTCGTCGGCCAGCACGCGGGCGGCGGCGATGGCGCGCGGGGAGAAATCGAGGCCCACCACCTGCGCGCCGCGCTGGGCCAACGCGAGGGTGTCGGCGCCGAAATGGCATTGCAGATGCAGCACGCGCAGGCCGGCGACGGGGCCGAGCTCCGCCTCCTCGATCGGGTTGAGCACGCCCTGGCCGGCGCGCAGAAAGGCAAGGTCATAGCCGCGCGGGCCCAGGTGGATATCCACCCGTTCGTCCCAGTTGGCGCGGTTCACCGCCAGCCATTCCTCGCTCATGCCGGTCGCCCTGGCGGCAATGGCGCGGTGGCGCTACGCCGGGCCGGCCAGCAGCGCATCGAGCTTGCCGGCGCGATCCAGCGCGACCAGGTCGTCGCAGCCGCCGATGGGGGCGCCGTCGATGAAGATCTGCGGCATCGTGGTGCGACCGCCGGAGCGGCGCGTGGCCTCCGCGCGCTCAGGGGTACCGTTGGGAGCGTCGATCTCGCGGTAGGCGGTGCCTTTGCGCTCCAGCAGCTGCTTGGCGCGGGCGCAGAAACCGCACCAGTCCTGGGTGTAGATTTCGACCTGTGGCATCGGGGAGTCTCCTTCGTCCGTCCCTTATCGTCGTGTCGGCGGCGCGCCGATGCAAGCCTCAGTCAGCGGCGGTTCAGGAGGTGTGCGGCGAGCGAACGCGGGCGGCGACCAGTACGTCCACGCCGGCCGCGCCGGCATCGAGCAGGGCGTTGGTGCAATTGCGCGCGGTGGCACCGCTGGTCAGCACGTCGTCGACCAGCAGCACGTGGCGGCCTTCGACGGCGGCGGGGCGGCGGGCGGCGATGGCACCTTCCAGCATGCGGGCGCGGGCCTGGGCGGAGAGCTCGCCGAGCGGGCGGGTGGCTCGGGTGCGGCGCAGCGCGTCGGGCATGTGGCGGACGCCGGACAGGCGGGAGAGGGCGTTGGCCAGCAGGGCGGACTGGTTGTAGCGGCGGGTGAAAAGGCGGGTGCGGTGCAGCGGCATGGGCACCAGCAGGTCGGCGCGGGCCAGCAGGGCGGCGCCGGCGCGGGCCATCATGCGGGCCAGTGCGGTAGCCAGTTCCGTGCGGTCGGCGTGCTTGAACGCGAGCACCAGTCGGCGGGACTGCGCGTCGTAGGCCAGCGCGGCGCGCGCCTCGCCCCAGGGCGGCGGGTCGGCAGCACATCCAGCGCAGACCATCATGCCCTGTTGCGCGTGCGGGAATGGCGCGCCGCAGGTGAGGCAGTGCGGCGCGGTGATGAACTGCGTCTCGCGGAAGCAGGCCGGGCAGAATTGGCCGGGGCTGTCGACCAGGGTGTCGCAGGTGAGGCAATGCGGTGGCAGCAGCGTGTCGAGCACCAGGCGGGCCGCGCCCGCGGCTGCCCTGAGACCCCAGCGCGCCGCTTGCTGCAACGGCATGTCAGGCGCCGCCCGCTCAGGCGCCGAAGCGCACAGTGTCGTCGCGTTCAATCTCGTGCACCAGGTCGATCTCCCACGACAGGTAGGCCTGCATCGCCTCCTCCACGCCGGAGTTGCGGTCATAGGGGCGGAGGTAGAAGTCGATGCACTCGGAATCGGCGGGGATGGTGCGGTCGCGCTCGAGCGGACGGCCGCCGTGCCGCCAGGCATCGGTGCCGCCGCGTAGGGCCGCGACGGGGGTGCCGGCGAGGTCGCGAAGCTCGGCGACGGCTTGGGCCGCGAGCACGCCATCGGGCGAGGTGACGATCACTTGCGCGGCGGCGGCGAGGCGGGGAGCGAGCGGGGCGAGACGGCTTCGCACGCCCCAGAGCGCGCCGGGGATGTGGCCGTCGCGGAAGTCGATACTGCGGGCAAGATCGACCACCAACGTGCCGGGGGCATCGAGGGCGGCGAGGTCCACCCAGGGCGCCTCCAGCAGGGCGGCGACGGTCTGGGTGGCGGTGCCGAGCGCGCCCTGGGCAACGAACACGTCGCGATGGCCCAACTGGCGCAACCAGGCAGCGGACATGCGGGCGCGCACGCCGTCATCGTCGATCAGCACGATGCGCGCGCCGCGCACGCCGATCCAGGTGTCGGTGGCCTGGACCAGCTGCCCGCCGGGGGCGGAGATGGCGCCGGGGCGCGTGCCGGCGCGGTATTCGACGGGATCGCGCACGTCGAGCACGTAGAGGCTGCGCGAGGAGTCCGCCTCCATGGCGGTAAGGGCCGCCTCATCGATGGCGCGCACGCCGGAGCGCGTGGCAAAGGCCTCGGCGCGGTCGCGGGCCAGGGCGGCGGTTTGCGGTCGGCCCGGGTTGAACTCGGCAGGCCGGCCGCGGTCGGGGGTGAGGCCGGCCAGCTCCCAGCCCATGGTGCCGTTGCGCAGGGCGACGACGCGGTTGGGCACGCCGGCCTGGCGCAGGCTCTCGGCGCCGAGGATCGAACGGGTGCGCCCGGCGCAGTTGACCACGATCAACGTGTCGGGGTTCGGCACGATGTCGGCGATGCGATAGGCCAGCTCCCCGCCCGGCACCGACTGGCCGCGCGGGATCGACATGCGGCGGAATTCTTCCACCGTGCGGCTGTCCAGCACCACCATGTCGCGGCCATCGCTCAGCCAGTCGTTCAGCTCCAGCGCGTCGACGCTCTCGGTGCCGAAATGGTGTTCCACCCATTCGCCGAAGGCCTTGCTCGGCACGTTGACGCCGCTGAACAGCACATAGCCCGCCGCCGCCCAGGCAGGGGTGCCGCCGTCGAGCACCGCGACATCGTTGCAGCCGATGGTTTCAAGATAGGTCGCGAGTTTCTCAGCCACACCACGATTGTCATCGCAGACCACCACGCGCGTGCCGCGCCGTGGCAACAGGCCGGGTGCCCGCAACTCACGGCGGGAATAGGGGCAGGGCACAGCCCAGAACAGGTGGCTGGCGCCGAACTCACCCTCCTCCCGCGCGTCCAGCAGCGCCAACTCCTGGCCATCAACGATCCAGGCGCGCAGCGTGGGGGCGTCGATCCGGCGCATCGTGTTCCTCCCGAAACTGTGCCAACCATACGCCTTGGATTTATCGTTGGGGAAGCGCACATGGGCAGGCATGAGCGAATCCATGCTGGTTTTCGACCGCCGCGCCGTGCGCCTGCACCGCGACCGCGCCGCGGCAACCGTGGCCGCCACTGCGCCGATCCTGCGCGAGGTCGCCGAACGGCTGCTCGACCGGCTGGACGACACCAAGCACCGCTTCAGTCTGGCACTGGATGTCGGCGGGCGCGGCGTGGTGGCGCCGCTGCTGCGCGCGCGCGGGCTGGAGGTGGTCAGCTGCGACCTGTCCGCGCGCATGGCGGCGCTGAATGGTGGCATCGCGGTGGCGGCCGATGAAGAGTTTCTGCCATTTGCGCCGGCCAGTTTTGACCTGGTGGTGGCCAACCTGTCGCTGCATTGGGTAAATGACCTGCCGGGAGCCTTGATCCAGTTGCGCATGGTGCTGAAGCCGGACGGCTTGTTCCTGGCCAGCCTGCCGGCGCTGGGCACGCTGGGCGAACTGCGCGCCGCACTGACCGAGGCGGAGGCGATGGTGGCCGGCGGCGCCTCGCCCCGCGTCTCGCCCTTCCCCGATCTGCGCGATGCAGCGGCCCTGTTGCAGCGCGCCGGCTTCGCCCTGCCGGTCGTCGATGCCGATCAGATCATCGTTGCCTACGCCAACCCGCTGGATCAGTTGCGCGACCTGCGCGCCGCCGGCGAGACCAATGCGGTACGCTTGCGCGACCGTCGCACGCCGCCGCGCGCGCTCTTCCCCGCCGCACTCGCTGCCCTGCCGCAACACGCGGGCCGGGTGCCGGCGACGCTGCGACTGGCGATGTTGACCGGTTGGGCACCGGACGCTTCGCAACCCAAGCCGCTGCCGCGCGGCAGTGGCATGGTCAGCATGCGGGATGCACTCGGCGGGACGTGACGCCAGTCCCGCCGGGAGTGCGCAGCGCCCGGATCAGTCGGGCAGGATGCGCGACAAGCCCAAGGCAAGCATCGGAGGCAGGCGGTAGTCGGGAAACGCCTTGGCCATTTCCTCCATCAGCGGCGCGGGGTCCTTGCCGCGGTTGGCCGCGATCAGCGGCTTGACGGCCTCGAGGTAGCGAATCAAACCGGTAAGGCTGTCCGGCGCGGTCGGTTCGCCATGGCCGGCCAAAATCAGCGCCGGGCCGCGCTATCTCTTCATCAACCCGCCGATTGCCGGACCCGTCGATCTGGCGGCGCATTGCTGGGTGGGCTTCACGGCGTTCGGCCGCCGGGTCAGCTTTGCGTTGCAGGATAGCCAAGGCCTGCGCAGCGAGGTGGAGGTCGAGGTGGCGCTGACCACCAGCAACGGCTTGGCCATCCGCGAATGGGCAATCGAGGGGGTCGGGTTGGCGCGGTTGCCCGACTTCGCGGTGGCCGCCGCGCTGGCCGCGGGTCACCTGGTGCGGGTGCTGCCCGGCCACACCGCCGGCGCCCCCGCGCTCAGCGTCGCCTATCTTCCCGAACGGTTCCGCCCGGCCAATGTCCGCCGGCTGACCGACTTCGCGCAGGATTGGTTCGCCAAACGCCGCTCCCCGTCGCGCTGAGCGTCATGCCGCGTCATGCCTTCGCGGGCGGATCGAGCCGGGCGTTGTCGGCCCGTTTTGTCGCCTGCTCCGCCGCCAGCCGGTCGCGCGCCTTCTCGCCCTTGGTGCGGCCATGCAGCACGCGGTTGCGCTGGGCCTCGGCTACCTCCGCCACCGCCTCCCGTCGCTTCTTCACCCGGCGCAGGTTGACGATTTCTGCCATGGCGCCATCCTGCGGTCGCGGCACACGCCAAACAAGGGGAACCACGCCATGGGCCAGTTCATCACGCTCAACGCCCAGGACGGGCACACGCTGTCAGCCTGGCAGACCGGACCCGCCGCTGCCCGCGCCGGCATCGTCGTCATCCAGGAAATCTTCGGCGTGAACAACCACATGCGCAACATGTGCGAGAAATTCGCCGACCAGGGCTACGCCGTCATCGCCCCCGCTTTGTTCGACCGCACCACGCGCGGCGTCGAACTGGGCTACACGGCGGACGACGTCACGGCCGGGCGCGACCTGCGTGGCACCCTGTCCGATGCGGCGGTGATGCTGGATGTCGACGCCGCAGCCAACGCGCTGGGTAGCCGCAAGCTCGGCATCGTCGGCTACTGCTTCGGCGGCACGGTCGGCTGGTGGGGGGCAACCCGCAGCACCAAATTCGCCGCCGCCAATGGCTGGTACGGCGGCGGCGTCGCCGGCACCCGCATGGAACGCCCCGGCTGCCCCGTGCAACTCCATTTCGGCGAGAAGGACACCGGCATTCCGCTGACCGATGTCGAGGCAGTCCGCGCCGCCCAACCCGGCGTGGAAGTCTTCGTCTATCCCGGTGCCCAGCACGGCTTCGGGTGCGATGAGCGCGGCAGCTTCTCCGCCCCCGACGCAGCGCTGGCGCATGAGCGGACGTTTGCGTTTTTTGCCAAGCACTTGAAGTAAGGAAGACGTTCTTTTTTGGAAAAAAGAACCAAAAAACTTTTATCCGTTTATTATCATAGAGTTAAGGTCCAGGGGCTTGGCCCCTGATGGGTCCAGCAACTGTCTTGTTTGTTTCGCCATGATTCATGCTTCGAGGGTGGTTGGGTGCCACATTTGGTTGCGTTGGAGCATGACATTGAGGATACCGATAAGCTTGCGGATAACGGCGAT
>Ga0105050_10004976_pt1 | contig 17335 bp, 38 predicted proteins | sample FRY01_FD_78088 | JGI IMG/M metagenome (GOLD analysis project Ga0105050, IMG submission 78088) | Freshwater microbial communities from Lake Fryxell liftoff mats and glacier meltwater in Antarctica - FRY-01 | ecosystem: Environmental > Aquatic > Freshwater > Ice > Glacier meltwater ... | reverse complement strand
GATTCAGAGGGCTTAATACGACATTCTATTTGGTAGTTTGGAATTAATTCGTATCTTTACCGTATGACCAAAGGACAGATATTAAAACATGACTTCACCAAAGGTGAATTGAGGCTATATGATGCCAACGGTAAAGTAATTTATCGTGAATCTTCAACTGGGTATTGGTATAAGCAAGAATTTGATTCCAATGGTAAACAAACCTATTATGAAGATTCAGATGGGTATTGGTCTAAGCGTGAATATGATTCCAATGGTAATGAAACATATTTTGAAGATTCAACTGGGTCTTGGTATAAGCGTGAATACGATACCAACGGTAACCAAATCTATTATGAATCTTCAGATGGGTGGTGGTATAAGTTTGAGTATGACACCAATGGTAACCAAACATATTATGAGACTTCACGTGGTTTAATACGACATTCTATTTGGTAGTGTCGAATTAATTCTTACCTTTACAACATGACCAAAGGACAGATATTAAACCATGATTTCACCAAAGGTAATTTGACGCTATATGATGTCAATGGTAACCAAACCTATTATGAAAATTCAAATGGGTATTGGCGAAAGTTTGAATATGATTCCAATGGTAACCAAACCTATTTTGAGAATTCAAAAGGGTATTGGTCTAAGCGAGAATTTGATACCAATGGTAACCAAACCTATTGTGAATATTCAGATGGGTATTGGTATAAGCATGAATACGACACCAATGGTAATGAAATATATTATGAAGATTCAGAGGGCTTAATACTATATTCGATTTGGTAGTTTGGAATATAATGTGTATATTTGTAGAATAATTAATATATTTAAAAAATGAGTGTAGAAAAGGTAGTAGAAAAGAATAAGCGGTATCGCTTCAACAGAAACAATCTTAACATTGAGATTGATTGCGTTACCCAAAACTTTGTGGATATTGAGTTAGTATCGGGGGTAAAGTACCTTAAAGGTATCTTCACCAATAAGGGTAGGTTTAATAGTAGGTTCATAAAACCACTATTAGAGTTGGATAATAAAGTTAACTTTGGTATTGGTGAATTTATTAAACAAATCACCAAAATTTACGATGAGGTAGAGGCGTTTACCTATACGGAAGCATTTGAGATTGAAAGTGATTCCTTTCGAGCATTAGTATTTGGCTCAATTGATATATCTAATATGATTAACGAATTAGGATGCACTAGAATTGCTACTGACGGTAAAGAAGTTACTCAAAAGGTATATTCAACTACTGGTGATTATCTTGGTGATAAGACTTTCAACAACATCTATGAAGTACACGAAGTAGATGGCACGAAGTTAGGGTTGGATAAACCGTTGTACGCATTAAAATGTTGGTGTACAACTACCGATAAAGAACATTGGTTGTGGATTGACGATTCACAAAAGATGTCTCCATTGGAAGCTATCGCTTCTACCTTTAGAGTTCACGAGAATTTAATTCCATATATCAAGGAAATTAAGAGGCAAGGTGACATTCTATTGCTTGAGTTAACCGAGGACATTCAACCAAGTGGTGATGTCGTTCCATTGACCGCAACACAGTATTTCGGGTTTTTAACTTGTCAATCTTAAATAATTTCAAATAAACTTGCTATTTACAATAAATTAGTGTATATTTGTAGTAACTAAAAAAAATAAACAATATGAAAAATCAAGACCAAGACCATCTAAAAGTAGTAGTACTAGAACCATCAACCAACACACATACCCTAAGTGGTAATGTTATTAGCTCAACCGATTTGGGTAATGGTGTGATGAAATTGAAAATTAGTTCAGCAGGAATTGTAACCCATGGCGAACATGGTACAATCAGAACAGAATCACCGAACATTATTAAATATGTTCAGCAAGAAGTGAACCCTGTTACTCAGAGATTGCAAGCTGCATTCGATTAAGTAGCAAGTAATTAAATTTGGTACTATGGATATTAATCCGTACCTTTACGGTTCAGATGGGTATTAAGTGAAAGGGAACACAAGACCATCAACATTAAATACCCTAACCCGACACTGGGTAATCACACATCAAGAGGTAGTGTCCACTGGCTTGATATTTTTAAATAAGATTTGGTAGTGTCAAAAGTATTGTTTATCTTTGACATAGTTCTTTGAAAATATGGGTGTGTGCAAGGTGAATCAGCGTAAGTTTATGGAAATGTGGAAGACCTCTCCGTAAGGTTGGGAAAACGACAATAGAGCCTTGCTTTAGGATATATCCTGAAATGTGGATTAAAACTGATAATGTAGATTAAATGCTACAGTTGGTACATAATTGGTGGTTCGACCCCACCCACACCCTCAAAATGCCCGTCACTACGATTGAGGGAAATCGAATTGAGATTACATATATAGGGTCTCAATACTGAAAGGTTAATTATGGTATGGCTGCGAATTTGCAAATAGTGGTCTTTAGGTTCGATTCCACCAACGGGCGCAAAAATAAGATTTGGTGGTGTCAAAATAAACTCTTATATTTGACATAGTTCTTTAAAAATAACGGGGTGTGACAGAGATAGTAACACAGACGACTACAAGGTTTAATCCTTGTCTGAGTAAGTTGTCGGATAATGACTAAGTGTGTTATGGTTCTTCGGTGTCAAAGTGATGGAGCGAAAATTCAACGATAGGTGTGGGCTACTCAGCCAAGCTGACAATAAGATTGTGCTATAAAGCTTGCTGGTTCGATTCCAACCGCCCCGACTAAAAAAACGAGATTCTATTTGCTAGTGTCAAATTAATTCTTACCTTTACCGTATGACCAAAGGACAGATATTAAACCATGACTTCACCAAAGGTGATTTGACGCTATATGATGTCAATGGTAAAGAAACCTATTTTGAGAAATCAACTGGGTATTGGGGAAAGCTAGAATATGATGCCAATCATAATGAAACCTATTATGAAAATTCAGATGGGTATTGGTATAAGCGTGAATTTGATACCAACGGTAACGTAATATATTTTGAAACTTCAACTGGGTGGTGGTGTAAGCAAGAATACGACACTAATGGTAATGAAATATATTATGAGAATTCAGAGGGTTTAATACAATATTCTATTTGCTAGTGTCGATTTTATTCTTACCTTTACCGTATGACCAAAGGACAGATATTAAAACATAACTTCACCAAAGGTGATTTGACGCTATATGATGCCAACGGTAAACAAACCTATTATGAAGATTCAGATGGGTATTGGGGAAAGCGTGAATATGATACCAATGGTAATGAAACATATTCTGAAAATTCACGTGGGTTTTGGATTAAGCGTGAATATGATACCAATGGTAATGAAATATATTTTGAAGATTCAGAGGGTTTAATACGACATTCTATTTGCTAGTGTCAAATTAATTCTTACCTTTACCGTATGACCAAAGGACAGATATTAAAACATAACTTCACCAAAGGTTCTTTGAGGTTATATGATACCAATGGTAAGCAAACATATTATGAGAATTCAACTGGGTTTTGGTGGAAGCAAGAATATGATACTAATAGTAAACGAACCTATCATGAAGATTCAAGTGGGTATTGGTATAAGTGTAAATACGATTCCAATGATAAAGTAATCTATTTTGAAAATTCGGAGGGGTTTGTACGACATTCGATTTGGTAGTCTCAAAATAAACTCTTATATTTGACGTATGAAAACGAAAACAAAAACATTAACCAAAAATACCACTTTTAGTGGTAGTGCAGATTTAGAAATTGCACGTAGGGTAAGAAACTTTGTCAAGAACCTAAGACGTAATGTCGTAGCGTTTGGTACTATTCAGAATAATTCTGATAAGAAGTATGCACAACGAGTAGCGTTGGCTAAGAAGATTGCCACAAATCGAATTGTAACTTCGATTGAAAATGTCTTAGCTAACAATCCGACTGATTCGGCAATCACAATAGGAATGGGTGCATTGCGCACCGAGTTGACCGAGAAGGTTGTTGAGTTGGTAAAGATTAAGAAAAACCCTGATAGTTCTCTGTATGCAATACGTAGAGCAAGGGGTGAAGAAATTGCAACGGAAAGCGCACTTAATCGTGTGGTGAAGTTGCTAGCGTAAACCTGTGACCGCGTTCTGCGGAAGTTTGTTTGTTGTTTGTTGTTGTTAAACTGGGGTTGCCTTATCTGTCAAATAAGGTTAACCCCTTTTTTTTAACCCTAAAGTTTGGTAGTGTGGAATTAATTCGTATCTTTACCGTATGGAAAATCAATTGAATATAGTATACAACTGGAAATGTGACCAAGGTATTGAGATACCTGAGAAACACAAAGAAGCCATCATAGAGGATGCTGAGGCACGTATCTTTGAGATGATACGTGATGGGTACCATGAAGGTGAGTTATTTACCAGTGTACGGTTCGGTAAGGACGTAGTACCCGAAGAAGATGAGGATGATGGGTTAACCTATTCGGGGTGGTGGAAAAAGAAACATTTGGTAGTGTCAAATTAATTCGTATCTTTACCGTATGAAAACAAAAGCACAAGAATTAACACTATCCGAGATACTGGAATTGAATATCCTTAACACTCAACTATTTAAAGGTGATATGTTTATGGTATTCACACAAAATGAGGAGAACTCAACCACATACAAACGCCACGAAGAGTTGGTACGTAAGAAACAAGCCTACCTAAAATCATTATCATGAGCCGACCAACAAACAAATTAGAAGCAATTATTAATAAGTATTGTGGAATACAGCACAATGATGACAACTACTCAATAGGTGGCGGACTAGATGGTGAAAAATTCGCAAGTAGAAGACACGAAGACGCAAAAGATGACCACGGTAAATTAACACTTGGGGAAGCTACTCAGCTATTCAAAAAAGCAACAGGATTAGATATTGATGCTGTTCGCGAAGTTTTGGAATATGCAGTACCAAACATGGAATGGCATCATGCAGGTAAGCTGCCAAAAGCTTACGGTGGAGGCATGAAAAAGACTTATTTCTTAAATGCAAAAGAAATTTGTGATTGTGCTACAAATTGGGAGGTATACACTCAAAAACTTGCACTTTCTAAAGTTGCCGCAAGAGAAGCTGCGGACTTAAAGAAGTCTTTTGAAAACAGAAAATTAGAGTTTTTAAAAGCTAATTCGGAACTAATTTTTAGAGTAGAAGCCGCTGACCGTCCTACTTTTTTCTATGAAACAGACAAAGAAATGAACGGTAAATATGGGTGGTTTTCCTCTTACGGGAAATCATACAAAATGACTGAATACTTTACAGGATACGAGTTTAAAACTGAAGAATTACGTGTACAGTTTTTATCCATTAAATAACAGAACCAAAGGTTGACTGTTTCCTGAAATCATTTATATAAAGACGTTTGTTTGTTCAAGGAGAAGCCACATGTACACATCTGTGTACATGGGGCTTTTCTGGTTGGTATATATATTTATATGTATACACATAACAATGTCAAAACTAATCGTATTAGGAGTACTTATATTATTCATACTATTAATCATTTATATTAATAAAAAGCGTTGGTAGTGTCGAAATAATTCCTATCTTTGATGTGAACAAACATACATACAAGATATGATATTGACTATTACCAAATTCTGGAAGCTACGAAATTAACCTAAAAGTTCAGTCTTAATTGTATCAATTAAAGGTGAGGTAGCCACGTTATCAGTTAGAAATACGTTAGACGAACCAAAATCGATTTTCATAGAGGTTCATACGTTTAGATTAGATTCACCCGAAGGTTTTCGTAAACTATATAGCGAAGCTGCTATATACTTGAATTCGTATTATATGAAGCAAGTTAAAAAATTCGTCAGAGATAATTTGGTAGTTCCGAATTAATTCCTATCTTTGTAGGGAACAAAAACAAAATCATGAAAATAATCAAATGTTTACACGTAACACAAACCGAACGCAAACATCTGGCAGCGTTTTTAGAATCAGGACGAACACAGGCAAAGGTTAACACTAAGTATTACACAATACTAAGCGGAACACCAATAGGTAAGGAGTACGAATATGAAATCCGTATTTCAACGCCCACGAAAAGAGACAACGGGGAGGAAGTCATGGACAATCAAACTATTGTAGTTAGAAATTAAACACGCAAGAGAAAGGAAGAGTATTAAGATATAGGTTGCCTGTACATTACCTAAACGGGAGAATAATTTAAAGGTTACGTTGAAAGATGTGACCTTTTTTTTTTGGTAGTGTCGAAATAAATTCGTACCTTTCTACTAAGTTTCAATCAACTTAAAAATTGAGGTCAAATGGTAATGGAAAGGTACGAATAAAAATTCAATTAACCTAATGTAAAATAAAGTTTGGTAGTTTGAAATAGTTTACTATCTTTGTAGGGAACAAAAACAAGAACCATGAATATCACAGCACTAGAATTTTTATCGTTAATTAACGAAGGTAAGACAGAACTAGAACTAAATTTAAAATCTAGTGATTACGTTGACCCTAAAGAATTAAAAAGTCTGACCTCAACAAAATACGGGCATAGTATAGAATCAGCTACAAAGTACTTATTAACCGATTATTCTAACGGATATACTATTTGCAAAGGGTGTGGGTCTTTCTACCAACTAGGGAAAGGGTTTACAAAACACCTTTCAATGGGTTGTTTAAAGTGTGAAGGTGAAGAGAAGCACAGGGTCTACCATGTAGATGCAAGTAAACCAAGTGAAGGTGGATTCCCATCAAGATATATGTCACAAATGTTTGACGATGGCTTACACTATTGCGAAGCGAAATTACAGGTTGGACTATTCAAAAAAGAAGTAAATTCGATGGTAAAATAAAATTTGGTAGTTTGAAATAATTTACTATCTTTGTAAGAACGATAAAACAAAAATTAATGAAATACTATTTCGATATTTATGTAGGTGTAGATATATTGAACTTTCCAATCTATATCCGAATTTACACCAAGGTCAGGAACAAACAAAAATAAAATTTGGTAGTGTCAAATTTTTTCCTATCTTTGTAGGGAACAACACAAAGAAATAATGACTTCACCAAAGGCTCTTTGACGCTATATGATATGCAAAAAATAATAAATAACAATATAGAAGAACAACGAGTTGGTTTTGATAATGCTAAACTTTTAAAGGAAAAAGGGTTTGAAGTACCTACTGATAGGTATTATAGGTCTGATAATTTATTAGTTCTTAATACTGTAGACAGTAATGGAGATGAAAGAGAGTATTACTTTGATTCAGATGACTTTTTGGAGAATTGGAATAAGCCTAAATGGGTGATAGGTAAAGATGGAGGTATGTGTTTCGGTTGTAAACTAGACAACGTGAAGCATTTTGAAGCTTTTTCAATACCAACACAACAATTAGGTATTGATTGGATAAGAATTAATTTTAATGTTGATATACAAGTTATTGTCAATTATTCGAGTTTAGGTAAAACATATAGAGTGGGTGTTATTTTTATAAATGAATTAAATCAAGTTGATACATTATTTATTAGACCTAATAATGACACTAGAAATTTTATAGAATTTGAAACACTAGAAGAAGCAAAAGAAGCAGCAATAAATCACGTTTTAACTAAATTAATATGAAAGCTATAGTAATAAATAATTATAGATGGTTTACTAACAGTATTGATTTATACGAACTTGAAAATAATATCAACAGCAAAGTTGAATTATATACATTAACAAAACAAGAACTATCTCAATTTCACAATCAAATAAGATATTTATGAAAAGATTGAAATGGATATAGCGTATTAAGACATTTGTTTGTCTGTTCCGAAGATTAGGGGTTAACCGAAAGGTTGCCCCTTTTCTGGGTCTAATTTATTAGTCTGATTGAAAATTAGTAGAAAGGTACGAATAAAAATCTGATTAACCTAATATAAAATAAAATTTGGTAGTGTCAAAACTATTTGTATCTTTGATTTATGAAAGCTACTTATGTTGGTAACTGTATTAATTCCTTTGACGATAGTGGTGAATGTTTAATCGCTAAGTTATATTCTGATACCTCAGATTTTGCTTATCATGAAGAAAATTATGTATGTATTGATGCTAACGAGTTTGCGGCTAAAGTAACCTTAAACGCCAATCTAAATAGTGAAATTAGTTCTAATCGAAGTTATATGTTTGATGCTGATAATGTAATTCATATCATATACGATATTGATACTGATATTCATTATTTTTTTATGTAACATTTGGTAGTGTCAAAACTATTCGTATCTTTGTAGGGAACAAACAAACAAGCTATGAACATTCAAGAAGTTAACACCAAATTACGCACAATCCCACAACTAAAAGGGTTCGAGTGGAATCAGAATAACTATGGTACGTTAAACGTACCATGTAGAGCATTTAAAGATAGTGGTAAGAACGAATACCTTTTAGGTGGGCTTTATTCCATCTTCATTGCGCACATGTATGCTGGTGAACCTAATAAGGAGTTCTTTTATATCACTATGAATCGACTATCTCAAAGACGAAATTTCAGATGTAGAAGTTTCCATAACATCGAATTTAACAGACGATTTGTTAGTGGTAACACTTTGGATAAAGTTGTGAATGAGTTTGCAGCCCTATTCACCGATACACACGATACATACAAATTCATTTAAAGTTTGGTAGTGTCAAAATAATTTACTATCTTTGTAGGGGAAAAAACAAACAAGCTATGACGAAAGGAGAGATATTAAAACATGACTTCACCAAAGGTATTTTGACGTTATATGATGTTAATAATAATATAACCTATCAGGAAGGTGAAGATGGGTATTGGTATAAGCGTGAATACGATGCCAATGGTAATGAAACCTATTATGAAAATTCAGATGGGTCTTGGTTTAAGCGAGAATATGATACTAATGGTAAACAAACCTATCTTGAAACTTCAAGTGGGTATTGGAATAAGCAAGAATATGATTCCAATGGTAATAAAATCTATTCTGAATATTCAAGTGGGTATTGGGAAAAGCGTGAATATGATACTAATGGTAATGAAACCTATTTTGAGAATTCAAATGGTTTAATACGATAAAGTATTTGGTGGTTCAAAATAATTTACTATCTTTGTAGGGAACAAAAAAACAAGCTATGACACAAGACACAGAAGTAACAGAAGTAATATTCAGAAAGGAAAAAGATGGTACAATCTTAGCCGTATTTCCTTACATCATTCATAATGGTATCACAGTTACGTGCTACGCCCACATAGGTCAGCACAGTGCATGCGCTTATCCCGATTACGCTATCGACCAATGTAAACCAACTACCGAAGCTGAATATAAAGACCTATTCAATGAGTTAGAGAATAGTGTGGGTTACAAACTAAAGGTAATTAAGCGTCAAAATCACACTAAGTTCCTAAAAGCTTACTATAAAGCCAAATAAAGTTTGGTGGTTCGGAATTAATTCCTATCTTTGTAGGGAACAAACAAAACAGACAAACACAACAGACAATGACACGAGACAAATTATTACCCCTATTCATTAAAACTGGTCTAGTATTACTATTTGACCTATTCACTGGAATCTTCATCCCAGCATTTTTTGGTTGGGTGTATTACCAATTGTATGTACATACAATTGAAGTGCCGCTCAGTGAATCAAACACATTAATGACCATACTAATAGTATTCGGCATTATGGGTCTGTTAGGGTTTGGCGCTTTTATGCAAGCTGTGTATCACGATGTATTAAAACAATGGGTAAAGCTTATTGAAATTTATCGAAGATAAGTTTGGTGGTTCGGAATTAATTACTATCTTTGTAGGGAACAAACAAAACAAGCAATGGAATATACATTCGTACAAGTAGAAGGTAGTGAAAACTGGAAGCTACTCGCAACCAAAGATGAAGAATTACCAATTGGTGAGATGGCTAAAACCCTACTTAATAACATGAAGGTATTAGCACTTTCATCCGTACCTAAAGATATTGAAGACCCGTTTTACGAAATGAGACTTGACCAAGCGATGTTAAGGGTTAACCTTATCAATCAAATGGGTGTGATTCCTCACAAGATTGATGGTGCAATCGTAATCGGTGAAGGTGGTGGCTATTGCCCAGTTGATGTGGACAAGATAACAGCACGTAAGACGGCTAAAACTTTCCCTATTAACTAACACTAGACACATTTGTGTACATAGAGCGTAAAATTAGTTAAATAAATTTGGTGGTATCAATTCTTTTACTATCTTTGTAGGGAACAATTAAAACAAACACCATGTCACAACTAGAAATCAAAGAAAACATCAAACGACTGGAGCACACTCTAAATATGAAGTGTTGGTCAGATGGTTACATTCAGAATTGTAAAGATAGTCTAAATAACTACAATAAACAACTGAAACCGTAATTTAGAATGAGTCTAAATAAGCCACAGCATTTGGTGGTATCAAAACTATTCGTATCTTTGTCGGGAACAATTAAAACAAAAACAATGAAAAAGCCAGTAAGAAGTATTAGTACAATCGCTCAAGACATTAATAATGATTGGAAGAACGTTTATTTCGGTGCTATTCCGTACCTTAACGCAATGTGTGACCTTAACAAGGTAACTGACAGTTACGGACAAGACAGCGCTAGGAGCGTTGTTATGTACTTCCTAAGCAATGCGGCAACATGGAGGGGCGCAACCGCAAGAGACATCAAAAAGGAATTGAACACAATGTTTAAATAAGCGTTGTGAGATAATTGAAAGGTGCAAGCAATTGCACCTTTTTTTTTATTTCATTTGGTAGTGTCAAAATTTTTTCGTACCTTTCCATTACCATTCGACCAGTTCTCAAATTTCGCGCAAAGGTATAATAAATAATCGAGAAAACCTAATGAAAGTTATTAACAAATAAAAACACGAATTGTTAATAACTCTGGAAAATAAATCATTGTCAGTCGAAAAGTAATGTCTATATTTGTGTCAACAAACAAACAAACAAATAAACACAATTAACATGAAACACTTAGCAGCAGTATTAACCCCAACTCTTGACCTTCTACTTTCATTTTCTAAAGTAAAAGGGGCGCGTTTTTTCGCGGTTAACGGTTACGTTTCTAAAACAAGTGGTGAAGTAGCAAACCACGTTGTTAACCTCAACGTAAACTACGAGAAAGCCAAACTTAAAGATATTGACTATCTAAAAGGATTGGATGTTACAAGCCTTGACAATAAAGGACTTGGTAAAGACCTTATGGAGCAAGCAAAACAAGCATTGTTAGGGGCTTTCATCGCACCAAACCAAAACCGTGTAAACGGACAAATTGATGCCTATACTCACATCTGTAATGGTATCAAAGTTCACAACGAAACTGGTGACATATATATTTATGCGATGGCTCACAGTAAAACCGTTCTAATTGATGGTACATACCCAAAAGTGAACAGCCGACCGCTGACTTTAGCTAAAGATATTATCAGAAAAAACCTCAAAACTGGAAAGTATCGAAACTTCAAATTGAGCAATACACTTGAAGCGAAAGTAAACGGTGAAACAATCACTTTTACTTATCAAGGTTAAGACCAATAACAATTAAATTGAAACCTGCAAGCAATTGCAGGTTTCTTTTTGTCCACTAAAAGTGTAGACATTGTTATTTATTTTCACTCCAGATTAGGAATATCCAGTTTTTTGTCGTACCTTTCCACTAAAATTTGATTGGTTTTAATATGTTGGTTGAAACTTAGTGGAAAGGTACGAATAAAAATTCAATTAACCTAATTTAAAATAAAATTAGGTAGTATCAAAAGTTTTACTATCTTTGTAGAGAACAAATAAAAACACAAAAAATGAGTTTAATACTAGGAGAAAAAATTGATATGTTTACAATTGGTTGTAGAGAATTTGACCCATCTGAAACAATTAAAACTTTACGCCATTTCGGAGGTTGGAGCGGTGTTGGTTCTTGGGGTATGAGGGATGTTAGCGCAATCAAAGGTAAAGATAAGAGGATACGTGCAATGCGTATGACGGTATCAGGTCGATTATTTAGTGGACACGTTTATATAACACTGAATTTTTCCGACTTGTACGATGTTGTGTATTGCTCGAATCGTGGAACTATCAAAAAAGTAACAACTGGTATTTATTTTGATGATTTATTCCGATTCATGGATAACGTGATTGAGACCCCTTAAAAATATTTGTCTGTCTGTTCCGATGATTGGGGTTAACCGAAAGTTAACCCTTTTCTGGTTTTTATTTGGTTATCTAAAATTAATTTCGTACCTTTCCACTAAAATTTGATTGGTTTTAATATGTTGGTTTAAACTTAGTGGAAAGGTACGAATAAAAATTCAATTAACCTAATTTAAAATAAAATTAGGTAGTATCAATTCTTTTACTATCTTTGTAGGGAACAAAAAAACAAAAACAAATGGAATCAGTCAGAAAGTTTAAATTAGGTCAAATGTGGTCAAAAGATTTCGATTATGTAGGAATGCTTAATGCTGGTACTAAGGTTAAAGATGATGCAAAGTTATCTACCTTGCATAAATTATTTAATAGTTTTCAGGATGTTAATTACCATACTGAAAGTGCTCCACTATGGGAAGCAATTCAGATACTAAAATCGAACGGTAATACGCAAAATGAGGCAATCATAAAATTAGCCGAATTTAGAGAACTTTGTAAAATTGAGTTAATTTAATTAGGTAGAACGGAAACTATTACCTATATTTGTACCTCACTAATTAACCAAAACAAATTAACATGAAAAACTTATTCTTTGCGCTTATCGCTTCAATCCTTCTAACATCTTGCACCAAAAACGTAATCAAAGATGTAACCGTAGACGTTGTTGAAAATGGTCAATACCAAGGTCAACCAGCCTTCGCCATCAACGCAGAATATACACCCGACAACTTCGGTGAGAACATTAAAGACTTTGCCGTGGAGATTGTTATAACCGCAACACCCGTTACGTGTATGACGGACGAAGCTGAATGGTTAAAAAGTATAAACCGACCAACCTTGACCCGAATCGTAACCCTACATAATAACGATTTTAAGGCTTGTAGAGGAACGATGGTTCACGGTCTAGGTTACCACTTCAATTCACAGGAAACAACGCAAGGAGCGTACACCCTAAGCTATACCAAGCGAATGTTATAAAGGTTTGTGTTTGTTAAATTGAAGGCTAGCCGAAAGGTTAGCCTTTTTTTTACCCTATAATAACCTAGATTCTAAAGCACCATCATAAAGGTACGAATAAAAATTCAATTAACCTAATTTAAAATAAAGTTTGGTGGTATCAATTCTTTTACTATCTTTGTAGGGAACAAACACAACAGACAATGGTAATCACAGTAGTAGTATTCATAAGTTATTTCATCTTCATAGCCTTTAAGGTTGTAACCGTAGAAAACTAAAGCGATGTTAAGATTTAAAGTTGGTCAAACCGTGTATATGGGTAGAGGTATTAAACTTCAAACACTCGTTGTTAAGCAAGTATTTGAAAATCCGCTACTACCTATCAGACAATAGGGAACAAAAACAAACACATATAAGTAATGACAACAGAACAAGATAAGTATTGGGATAAGTATTGGAAGGCGTACAAGAAAAACGTCAAAGTATTAGCAAAGCAATTAGGTTACGGTGTACTTTATTCGTATGATGACCTTTTTAATGGTGGAACAATTAACGCATTCGGAACTAAAACCAACAGCGCCCCAACACTACACGTTGTGAGTAACACCGAAGATAAGGTTGTCCGTATTGATATTAACACTAAGTACTTTTCTTTAACACCAACGGTTACGAAATTAAATAAGCAACTACGAATTGACCCGATGACTTTAGTTGATTGTATCCAATGGGTAAACGTGAACTAAGAGTCGAATTTAGAGAACTTTGTAAAATTGAGTTAATATAGTTTGGTAGACACTATGTTAACGGAGGGGGACCTGGTCAAATACCCTACGGGGGACCCCCCTCCGTAACCCCTCTTATACCCCTGGCGTACCCCCCCTCTAAAAGACCCCATGATGTGATGCGCGCAAAAAATCTAAAATTTTTTTTCATTTATGGGGACCACCCCCCTTATTTTCTGGGAGGGTCAAAAAAAATTTTTTAAAAATTTCGGGGATTCAGAAGACGGGTTGCCAGTATTGGTATGTAATATTAAGTGAAATAAGGTTTGGTAGTCTGGGTTTAATATCGTATCTTTGCGACTTATAATGTATGAAGTATGAGAATAATAATAATTGATGGGTATGAGTTTTCGTATCTCGTTAGGAGTGACGAGTATAGTAAGTGGACGGATTTCTATTATGGTAGTACCTCTAAGACTGAGCGTTGTGGGTTTCTATGGTTAAGACATAGGGAAGTAAAGACGCCTATTATGCGGTTTAGTATCACTTATGATATTGAAGACCCCTATCTTAGTGTTAAGGTTATTAGGCGTGAGATTAAGTACGTTATTAAGAATAATGGTATAAAAAGTATGGTGTCTGATTTCACGAATAAAAAAGTATGGTTAGATACTACACCGCTGGTAATTAATACGAAAAAAGTGGGTGAAAATTTGGTAATATCAAATTAAAGTTGTATATTTGAGGTATGAAACGGTTGTTAGGGCTGTTATCATCTTATAGTAGTTGGTTAATAATTTTAAATTTAGTATTTTGAGTGATAAAGAACTAGAGATTGCGGCTGATAATTTTTTAGATAACCATGCTGTTGTAGGGCATACACTGCATGACATGATGGTATTATTCTATAAGCACATGAGTGTGGAGTCGAATAAGATTAACCCTGAACTAAGTTTTAATAACCCTAAAGGGTTTACCGTTGATTTGAGGGAGCATCGACTTGGTTCAACCAAGGGTAGGGGTGTATTACTATTACATCCTGATGATTATAAAAATTTGATACCGCTAGACGAGAATGTATAAAGCGATTGCGACCGTATTATTATTAGGGGCTTTCTTGATTGGTTTATATCTATTAGGTTGGTTTATAGTTTTAGTTGTGGGAGTAGTTCTATTTTTAGGTTTAAGCGTTATGATAAGTTGTGGGGTAATATTGATATTAGCGATGTTTATCGCAGTAGTATCTAGTCCAGTTTATTTATCATGGGAATACATTAAAAATAGGTTAAATGAGTATAAAGAATAGCAACTAAGGGGAGACGGATGAATTTGATGAGTTTAAGTGCCTTTATAAGGCGAGAAGGTACCAGCAATGAGATGATGAGGGGTTATGAGGCTTTCCTACAATGGATGCCCACGTTAGGGATGTTCATTCGTTGTAAGAATGAGAATGAGCCATTGGTGAAGAGTGAGTGTACTGAATTGGAATGGGTTAAGGGTGGTCAACTATTGGTGTTTAATGGTTTTAAGATTAATGAGGCTAGTGATGAGTTGATATGTGTTACTGATGGGTTCGCATACATAACTTTCCCGTTGGATGATAAGGGTAGTATTATAGACCATACCGAGGGTAATGATTTGGTGGTACACACCATTGAAAGTTTGGTAGAATATGAGTTCGAATTAACTCATATGATGTATATGAGACCAAGAAATTAGTGGTACCAGATATCACCATTACCACAATTAACGGAGTTAGTGACACTATTTATATATACACATTTTAATGTTTAACATAGCATATTACATAGGAAGTATGATGGAGACCGTAATTAAAGGTTTTTTAAGGGCGTTTGCAATCTCGGTAAGTATAATTATCATTTTAATAATACTCTTGGTTGTCACATGGGACGGGAATGAGAAACTAGATGAGGGTAGTAATGAACAAACTCAACAAATACATTGACACTGTGCATAGATTTGCTACTGGAATAACTATGTTATATTTCATCATGGGATTAATAGGGGTTTTGAATAAGTTACCAATGGATTCAGCATGGTACGGGTTATGTAAAATAATGTTCATTATCGGATTAATAAGTTATGTCGCACTATTCATAATTATGTTTATAAATGCTATTAAGAAATGAGAAAACATAGAGCATGGGTATCCAACGATAGATGACTGTTATTGGTAACATACATACAAACAGCGAAATTTTAACAACAACATGAAAGAATATAGATTAAAGGTATTGTATTTAACTGGAGTGTCTGGTTATAAGAATTATCAGATTAAAGCCAAACATTTTAAGATACAGGGGGGTGTTTATACATTCCGAGACATTGCTGATAAGGTAGTGTTTACCTCTCCAGCTAAACTAACTGTAATTGAGCACATATTGGACTTAGTATGAGAGATTTTGAGACGGAGATAGCACAGAAAAAAGCCGAACTTCAATTATTAGAAGGGTTATCTAAACACCAACGTGTTGGATTAATGCGTTCTGAGGCAGTGAAGCCTATTAGTGAATTCACATTGGAAGAAAAGGAGGTATGGTTTGAAACTATCTACAACGAAGTTAACGCTACTCTACTTCAGATGGAAGAAGGTACGTGGCATGAGGATAATGACGATGGTCAGTATCTATGGGAAACCTGTTGGGGTGTGTTAGCTAAGGATAAGAATAAATTTAAACAATACGTCAAGAATCTTTTAAGTGAGTAAATTCAATAAAATGTCTGATAGATGGGGATATACAGTTGACCAATGGGTTACGGACTCAGATGGGTGGGTTATCGGTGTTGATTTAACTTGTGATAACGGTGAATCGCAATATTTAACAATTTTGGAGTATATTAAATTGATAACGATATGAATTGGATTAAGAAAATACTGGGATTGAAAACAGAAAAGCAATGTGCTATACACAATGTTGTGTGTAGTGCTTATCCCGAAAGAAAAACAAACCCTTACGAATTGATATGGTATAAACAAGGTTGGAGCAAAACAATAACTGAAAATAATAATGCTAAATATTGGGAGTTTGAAATAGAGTATAATGGCTTAACACTTCCGTAGCATTACACACAACGTGAAATACCAAATTAAGAAAAAATAATGGCAACAGTATTAAACAAAGACGTAATCAGAGAATCTACTGAAAAGCATGATGATAGAAACATCAGTGTAACTCTTGGTGATGACCAGACCATTAAGATGAAACTTAAGGGTATGAAATCTGGTGACGTATCCATTGGTATTAAGACATTGTACCATCAATTATGTGGGTGTGAGGGTGAAGAAAGTATACCCGCACCAAAAACTGTAACTTATAGTAGAAAAGAATCCGTAAGATACGTTGCTCCAGACCCTAAAGTAGCCAAGACCATATTAAACGATTTGCGGAGTCAGAATGCCATTTCAGGATTAGATATACCTACTCTGGTTAAGTTTGATGGTATCATTAAGAGTCTTTTGGATTTTTACAAGTGATATTATACTACCTTACGAATTATAAAATCATTGGTGAAATCCCTTCG
>Ga0105050_10004975_pt1 | contig 17335 bp, 25 predicted proteins | sample FRY01_FD_78088 | JGI IMG/M metagenome (GOLD analysis project Ga0105050, IMG submission 78088) | Freshwater microbial communities from Lake Fryxell liftoff mats and glacier meltwater in Antarctica - FRY-01 | ecosystem: Environmental > Aquatic > Freshwater > Ice > Glacier meltwater ... | reverse complement strand
CTCTCTCCACATATAACACAGTTACTCAATCTCACAATACTATCAAGTAATAGTTCTCGATAAAAGGATTTATCTATATTCAAATCCTTAACCATAATATTAGTAATTCTCTGATGAGAATTTATACCAATCATGGTATTATCTTCAACAAAAAGCTGAAATAAATCAAACATAAGTATCTCATAATCTATATTAGATACCTCATTTTTAGCTAAAAAAACCCTCATAATATATTATTTTTTTTCTAAATACTTCTTCAACAAATGGATATATATCTCATAGTTTTTCTGACTATTATATGACTCTTCTTTTATGTTATCACTAGTTATCTTAACTATGTTATTAGCCTTAACTAAGACACCATTCTTTCTAACCCAATCCATGTTATCATATTTAAGTACATCAAACCATATACGCAACGGAGAGATAAACACCGAATCACCTTCAATTCTCTCCACCACACCTAAGCCACTAAATCCATTAGGTGAATCAGGTGATATAGTGGTAACAACATCATAAGGCTGAATACCTGATGTATCAATAGATTCTAAAATCCTAAATTCTTTTAAATTGCTTGCTATATGTTTCATAATATATATATTTAAATAGAACTACCTGGAATCTCTTTCAAATTACTATACTCCTGCTCTATGACTAATTTTAATTATTCTATATCGTTATAAAGAAGTTAAATTGCATAACTAAACTTCCATATCTTTAATTTTATCCCAATTCTCCACCAACATGACCCGAAACACTGGGTGTATAAACCTCAGATACCTCACCTCAGGAGTAGAATACATCTCTTCAACAGTAGGATTGTTCTCCCAACGCTCCATCTCCTCTAAAGATGCTGGAACCATCTTATTTATTACCATATTCCTCAATTCTTTATATCCATTACATTGGGATTCATAAGGGAACTTAGGGTCGTATAATCCATCACAAACTTTGTGACAGAAATCATCAAACTTTCTCACATTCATCATAATATTTACTAATTTTAAGCATGTTAATAAAATATTTCATCTGTTCCAATCCACTAATATTATGTGGGTAGTATTTAACAACTTCTTGCTTATCATTGACAAGCACCAAATCATTAATATCCACACCTAAGGTAACAAAACAACCAAGCCCAGATAATTTAGGTAGGTTGAAATCTTGCTCATTTCTAATATAATTAGTTAGATACTTTTCATAATACCACTTAGTCACACCATTATCATAATATGGTGTCTCATTCGTATAGTCTTTATTTTTCATATTACTTTTTTATTATATATCCAACTTACAGGTTTAGGTACAGTTTCATGTAATGCTTGCTCATTAACCAGTCATATTAACTACTAGTTAAAACACTTCTGATTAGTGACTTCTTCATTAATTCTTATTAGATGTTAATGAGGCAATAACTTGATTTGCTTGGATAAGCATCTTTATCAACTCCTCTTTATCAACTTCTTGATACATTTTAACCTTTTGTTCATAGGTTAGTTCAACTACCTGGTGCATATATATTCTATTATTTTGTGTAAATATAAACTATTATTATTCAGAAAACAACTTTCTTAACAATTTTGATATCTTTTGCTTTAAAAACTATATAATTATCTTCCGCTCGGATTCCCACTAAACCAGCAGCACTTAATAACTCAGACGCTCTCTTACTATCAAATCCAGCATCACCAGCCAAAGCTGGATATATATCACTACCCATAACAATCTCAGTCACATATCCCCAGTTTTTATACAGAGCACCATCTTCATAAAAAACTCTACCCTTATATCCAATTTTCTGTAACTGTTTCCATATCCGCTCAATATATTCTTTAGGTATATCCCTCTTCCATTCAAGATACTCACCCTTGGGAATATTAACAACATATAGATATCTACCCCTCTTAATACGAATAGCATTACTTTTCATGATATGCTCATATTCACCCTTAGCCTTACCTCTATTTTCAGATAAATATATCTTCAAAATATGTAATATTCTATTGGGTGATTTACTATGTGTCTCTACTATGGATATAACATACTTAATCACCTCCTCACTCATCAACACCCCATCTATCCACACTTGAGTACCAGCCTCTAAGCTCTCAGCGTATGATTTAGCCGTTACTCTACCACTGGTGAAATAGTGACCATATCCATACATATTAACACCCATCCCAGTGCCGTTTTTATCATCGGAGAATTCATTAAAATCGCTAGATGTTCCATGATAAGCAGTTATCAGTTGTGACATAAATGTATATATTAAATATACTACTCAAATCTTTGAATTATTCTATGAATATAATTAGAGTGCTCTAAGCGATGAGGTACATCAGGAACATAACCTAGGGTTAGATGTAACCCAAAATATGGAGTACCTAACCCAAGCTCATTCCTAATAAAAAGAGCATCATTACTCTGCACCTTAATCCACCAATGCGCACCATCGGTTCTAACATCGGCTGGGTTATATTGGAAACTAAGCTCCATCTTATTATACTTCTCTTTAACCATATTCCACTTATTATCATCATTGAACTTATCGTTTATGATGGTAATATGTGAACCACGCAATGTCTTATTTAAGTCAATATTGTATCGCCTACGCACAAAATACCTATATAAATCCTCTGTATCATCATTAAGGAAAAGTATAGCAGTTTTCTTCCACCCAGACTGCTTAATATGTTTGTTAGTAACATCATTAGGGTCAAATATCAACTTTCCGATTCCTTCTAGCATTTATTGTAAATTTTTAGAATACAAAGTTAATCTATATATTTGATTTTTCCAAAACAAGAACATCTTTTCTATCAGGAGATGTAGATAAAAATATAACAGGTACTCCAGTCTGTTCCTCAATATAATGTAAGAAATTCTGCACCTTCTCATTCAACTTACCATCTTTGTGAATATATTCCCAAATACCAAAGTCATTATATTCGATACTACGATAGTTATCAAATGCAAAATCAGATGCATTATATTCTAGGTCATAATAATGTGTACCTACCATAACCTCTAATCCAAGCAATACATCTATCTTAGTTATAATCAATTTGTTAATACCATTCCTATAGATAGTTCTTTTCAATAAAGGTAAATCTAACCACCCCACCCTTCTCTTTCTTCCAGTAGTTGAACCAAACTCATTACCCTGGGTCTGAATAAAATTAGCCAAATCAGCATCTAATATCTCAGTTGGAAAATCACCATTACCTACTCTAGTAGAATAAGCCTTAGACACACCATACACATCACCAATCATATTGTGATTTACACCTAGACTACTTAATACACCACCAATATTAGTATTGGAAGATGTTACAAATGGATAACCATTATCATCTATATCTAATAATGAGCCCTGAGCACCCTCAACCAAAATACGCTTACCATCTTGTAATAGATAGGCTATATAATTTTGCTCATCACATATCATTACAGACTCCAGAAACTTATCAATATTTACCTTGAATGTATCTATGTCATATTTCTGAGCATATTCTGGGTCATGGATAGCCATTAACTTATCAATTGAACTCTTATCTGCTAGATACTGCTTAATATTAACCCCTCTACGATAATGCTTATCAGCATAAGTGGGTCCAATTCCCTTATTAGTCGTTCCAACATGAGAAGCAGTGACATTATCAAGTGCTTTATGAGTAGGTAATACCAATTGACAATAACGAGAAACTATTAATTTATTCATATCAAAATCAGAAATACTGTTCTTAATACTATCCAACTCTGTATTGATAGAATCAATATCAATCAACACATTCCTGGCTAATATATTTGTAATATGTCTATGAATTACACCAGTTGGGAGCGTATGTAATACTATCTTCATACCATCATATACAATTGTATGACCAGCATTCGCACCACCTTGAAATCTCACAATGACATCATACTTAGGGGCTAGATAATCAATAAATTTAGCCTTTGCTTCATCACCCCAAGCAGTACCGATTAATACATCAATTTTGTTCATAATATTTTTTAATTTTTAGAAATTCAGTCATATACAGTAAAGGGTTAGCATATCTAAACTCATTTAGAGCTAAATAGAAACTTTTAATATTTGCAAAGTCCCTGAAATAGGTAGTTGGTAAATGAAAAGTATATTCTTGCTCAAAGTTGAATACTATATCATTCCCAGTTTTGTAATATATTAATAATGTTTTCATTATTGTTCTACTCTTATCCGCACTACAAGCATGACCCTCGTTTTTTTCAATAAGTTTAAGGAAATGACGCTCATAAAAGCGATGGTTTAATAAGATATCTAAATAACTTTTATAATCATAATATTCAGCCATATTACTCCTAATATATCCTTTAACTATTTTTTCACCAATAGGTAATATAAATAGAGATATATTATCAGCATCACTCATATCTATATATTTAGGTAATAAATCCTTTACCTCCAAATATAATTCCTCGTTTTCTTTCTCAATGCTATCAAAAATACCACTTATTAATTCTTTCATTCCATCCATATAAAATATACATATAACCTCATTGGTTTGTTTATCTAATTAAACATTATCTTTCTAAAAAGAATATATTAATTATGCAACTAAAACTTTTCCACCCAAGTGCTGGCTTTGTAGATTACAAGCCACTATTTCTGACTACGGTTCAACACAAGGAGTTTATTGATAATTTACTTCGTGCTTTCATAGAGACTGAAACTTTTTTATGCTCAGCCTTGGATAATGATGATAGTGAAGAACTTCGCAATATCCTAATTAAAGAAACAGAAAATATATCCTCATATGATGGAACATCCTTTATGGAGAGGTTATATAGTAAATATAAAGGTAAAGGTAAATATAAAGGTAAAGGTAAATATATTTTCTTCTTCGATGATTATGAATGTTATATAGAGCGTGAATATAATATGGATGTCGAAGACGACATAGATATCGAAAATGCTATAATGGAGAACGAAATATATATCGAAAATGCTATAATGAAGATAGAAAAAGCTCTATATCTAAAGAAAAAGGTGATAGATGTTAATGTAGCAGAGTGGGAAAGCTACAATTGCGGCGAATAAACCCACAAATTTGCGGTGAATACTCAAAACTTAAAGTTACTAGTATCTTTTATAAAGTGACCCAGGGAATGATATTCTAAATTTATAGCATTAGTCAATTGCTCATAATGTAGTGGGATTACATATATCTTTTTACCTAAATATAATGCCTCGCTTATCATTTGATAACCAGCTGTGGTGATAATTGTATCACAGGTGAGCATATCTCTTTCGAAGTTATTATCACCTACATTTTTAAGTATTAAGTTCCTGTGCTTATGTTCAAATAAATTATTAACATACCAGATAAACTTTTTATTAGGATGCTTACTAACAAGGTTAAGAATATCATCTTTAAATTGGTCACCAGATAAATAAATTAAATAGTGGTAGTTATTATATATTGAACTACTAATAAGTCGGTTAGGTATTAATGGAGCAATAAACCTAAACTTACCATAATCCTTTGTTTTTATAAAACTCGGTACATATAAAATATCAGATTGTCTATAGAATAAATTATTCCATAACCTAATAAAAACATAATTAATATTTAACTTAGGTTTCTGCCAATCATTAGTACTTATCAAGAATTGATTAGATACTGTTATACGTGGCTTATCTTTAACTCTAATTAGATTATTAATGGGCTCATAAAAATTAATTAATATATCATAATCATCAATACTTTTTAGCCATCTATTTAGCTTAGAGTAAGCTTTGATATACTTAGGTATATTATTGTAATTGTTTAATACGGTTTTAATAATAGATATCTTACCGTTTTCTAATACTAATTTAGGTGTATCTACATACCCAATATATGGCCAATTAAATTGCTCAAGAATATTCGCATTTATATTATTTATCTCGGTAAATACAACATATTTAGGTACAATGTTATTCTGTTGACAGAATGATATGGCTTGTGTCAAATGACCATTACCTTGCCCCTGTATAATTAAAAACGCTCTTTTCATTACAATATAATAGTTTCTAGTTTTCCCTCTACCGTCTCTACTATATATGAAGTAAATTCAGTTACGCACCCACAATTCATATATCTGATATTGTCATACATTTTATCCTCAACTATATGAATATGACCAGCTATAACTACATCACAATTATGTTCTTTAGCAGTACTTATCATAAGCTTCTCGAATTCCATAAGCGTTCCTATTTTATTCTTAACCTTTGATTTTAAATAATATGATAGACTCCACTCTTTCAATTTTAATAGTTTTCTTACCTGCTCATTTACTATATTCAATCCTATGGATATATCATAAAGGAAGGAACCCAAACCATATAACCAGGTCATAGATTTTAATTTACCATCAAACTGATGACCATGTATGATTAGACAAGGTGTACCATCTAATAAATAGTGTATATCCCTTTCTAGTATTTTTATTTTACCGAATGATGTATCCACTAACATTTCCATAAAATAATCATGGTTACCAATTATATATCGGATATCAGTTTTGTTAGATAACTTCAGAATCTTTTTGATTAATTTATTATGCTTCTTTTTCCAATAAACCTTACGCTTCATAGCTATCATATCTATGATATCACCAACTAAATAGATAGTATCAAATGTGTTGTTATCTAAAACTTCTATCAACTTTTCTGGTTTAGATAATTTAGTTCCTAAATGTATATCAGATACAAATAGTGTTCTAAAATGTGTTTTTTCTATGCTCATAATAGCCTCGTAGTTTATATTTAGTTGGATTCTTAATCATTTCCTTAACTCTATATATATCAGAATCATTAATTATATCCAGGACTTTTTTGATTAAATCATCTCTATAATAATTAGGCTTTTCTCTTAAAACTAAATGAATTATATTCTTATATTCAGCATGAGTTACAACCTTAGTTACTTTTTCACTAATAGTATTCAGTAAATATCGCTCAACCGCAGTTATGTCAGAGAATTCCATCTCATATCCATAACTAGATTCAACTTCTATTTGATAATCAATGTTAAAATCTACATCAAACATTATGTAGAAAATTATCTTATCGTAAATTTTAACATCTCTCATCTTTCCATTATATTTTTTATTTATTTAAAAAGTGAATTGGTCTAAATCCCCACCTTTATTAATTTTATTATTTATAGCCTTCGTACTATTTATCACCCGCTCTAACTCAGTATAAGATATCTCCTTATTCACTTCTATTATATAAAATGGTAATAACCCATACTTGGGCTCATTATAATCTATCTTTTTGAACTTATACCCAAATAGGTTTTTATTAAAAATATTCAATAGCTTATTTTCTACTAAATCAGAAAAAACTTTTTTATCTAAGTAACTATCGCTAGGATAAAAGATTCGGAATCTATTAAAGCGTGATTTCAATAAATCTTTTTCTTTATCTACTATACCATCTGCTTGAATATCCATAGTATATTTATCATTGGTATCAGATGTGAATTCTAACATAACAAGACCAGCATAATGATTAAGTATAAGCCTATAGTTAAATAGTCCCATCTTACCAATATATACCTTCTCTAGGAACTCATTTAGATTTTTGAACATAAACTATATATTTAAATTTATAGTTTGTTTATCTAATAGCTCTGGGTGGGTAGTTCACAATCAGAAATATTATGTAAGCCACATGACCACTATATGTATATCTTTTTTGTCTGCTCATATAGATTAAAAAAAAGAATATAGTAGATGGTTATAGTATACTATGTTTCAACTTTTATAAGATTATACGAAAAATCAATTGTTATGAACTATCACTTTATACCTATCAGCAAAAGTACTCAGTGGCTCCTCATCTACTCTAAATATATCTATAACAAACCCCTTATTCAGAGAAATAGAACCAAAAGAATCATAACTAGTAATATTGCTATTACTGAGTATGTTATTTGTTGTTATAAAAGTATCTATATTCGGATATTGTAATATGTCAATTAGTATAGTATTATTATTGACATTTGCCACAACGTATTGACCAGATAAATCAGTGCTATTATTATTATTATTATTATTATTATTATTAAAGCTAAAGTTATTCAATATAATAGTATCACCCTGCTTAATACCACCCACTTTATCTACATTAATTTCCAATGCCTCTCCATCTAAGCTTCGCTTAACACTATTGATATCTACATAGATATTACGTTTAGATAGACTCGCTAGATTACTACTTCTTGAAACATCGTTAAAAAATACAGGTAAATCGAAAGTATCTAAAATATTTACTCTGGATGGACTCTGGTTTTGTAACAGATAATTCATAGATATATTCAATCTCTTATTAGATACACTATCAAACGAACCATCTACAATAATTTTAACCGATTGTCCAATACCAAGGTCTTTATTTAAAAGAATAGACAATGCACTATTAGATGAACTCATACTAACATCATCATTTTTAACATAAATTAATGTATCACCTCCCCTAAATGGTATATCTACCACTTGCTCAATTATATTATTAGTGAGGGTGTCATACATTGATGTAGTATTGAAGTTTAAGGTACTTTTAATGCGATTCTGGACACTATTAAGCTTGAGGACTGGCGGAGTCTGGGACTGGTCGAGTTCGGTCATTATAGAGTCTGAATCTTCTATTTGTAAAGTGGAGTATAACCTAAGAAGTCTATCCATATCAGTAAACCTTTTATTGATAGAATCAAGAGATGTTTGTGTATATAAGAGTTGCTTAATATTATTGTAGTTATCAAGTAATTGCTTATTGCTACTAATAAGAGCAGTCACGTTTCCATTTACATCTAATAGAGCCTTTAATGATTCACTGAAATATTCAAAGCCTTGTAATTCTCTATTTTGCTCTGAACTATAAGTTGGTGTATTTCCACTAACTGATGTAAATTCATTAAGAGATATATTATATCCAGAACCAGATGTATTATCAGTACTAACAAGTTTACTTACAGTAGGAAATCCACTATTTGGTAGGGTTTTATTATTTACTGGATTATCAAGAAATGAAACCGAATATAAATTATCATGTGAAATACCATCTTCATTTTCAATTGTATAGTACCAAAGAACAGTATTAAACTCAAAATTACTTGGAGTAATGTTATTTATCTCTAAAGTATTTAGTTCATCAAAGTTAGATACTTCCAACCCTGGGTAATTTGCCTTAGAATATTTATCTAAATCAAATTCTAATGCTATACCATCTAAGTTAGATGAATTGAATGTAGGGTTATTGACACCACCACTTACACCAAAGAAGCTACCAGTTCGCCTCAATATATCACCACTTGATGTCACGTAACGATACAGAGATGGATTAGAGCTATCATAAATAGCAAACCTATCACCTGGATAATCACTAGGGAATCTATTAATAGGTGAATCATTGTTTTGAGCACCTAGTATTTCTGACTGGAACTGTGAAGGTAATATAGGGAAATTTAGATTGGGTGCGTAGTTGGCATCACTCACAGTCTTAAATAGAATATCAGGTGTGGCACCCTGTGAATCATTTACACCAGCAAATGTTTGCACATATGCTTGCTGAACACTTACCACATTATTACTACCCTGAATCTCACCTATATATTCAACTACTCGGTGATATGATAAAGCAGACGAACCACCATTACCAGATAGCTCTGAGCCTGTGTATGCTACATTGAATATAATTCTATTGGGAGATACCACATTGGTAACTACACCAGTTGAAACATTTGGGAAGTTAACTGGAACATCTTTAAATATAACTATATCACCCACTTTATAATTTATATTTGATAAATAGGTTATATCTAGGAAGTTATTGTTTATATCTGAGTTTTTAAAGGTACCGATAACACTATCAAATACACGTCTCTCCTGCCATAAATATTCTGGATGAAAAGCCAAATCATTCGAATCATTCGGTTCACTAAATTGTATATACTGGTCACCCTCTATTGCTGACTCAAAATCAATTAAGTCAAGCTTCTTTAACCACTTGAAAAATATTCTCTCACTAGGAGTTCTATTGACAGAAGTGTTATAAAAAAATTCATTTTGTGATAATTTTGTATTTCTTATAGTTACCTCCTGGTTTGAAACATAGTTTCTTAAAGAATTTACCACTTTATCAGAGAAACTTCCAGTATTGGAGAAATCAGAAGCACTAAAGAAATTAGTGTTGAAATCCCAATCATTACCTACTGGTAGGTTTAATAGAACAAATTTAGAGAAATACATCTTAATACCAGGTGTATTTTTCACTCTTATATTGTCAAACTCTGCATTCTTAAATGTGTAGTTCGTTGTACCATTAGGTTTTAACTTTTTAAATAAGGGTGTTATCATCTATTTACATTTTTTTATTTCTTCTTCTGTTATATATTAAACAAAAACTACTCCACCATATTAAATATGAGATTTGTAATATTATCACTTAGCATTAAAAGTGAGAAGGAATATATAGTCAAACCTAATTATGATAATTTATTTCTGTATATTTGATTATGATAATTTATTTCTGTATATTTGTATTGAAAAATATTAAATCATGGATATAAATACAATCAATCAGTTCATTAGTTGGAAAGAAAACCAAAAAATCTCTTATCGTGGAGGTAAAAAAATGTATGATATTAAACATCATAAGTGGTTAGATGAATCTGAACTATTATCTTATTGGATGACTATTAATGGTTTTTAACACACTTTCAGGGGAATGAAAAAAGTAGCAATAATTGGTACTCATGGGATTGGTAAATCTGTGTTAGATAATACAATAAATCATGAAAAAATTATATTAGTAGATAATAGCACAAGTGATAAAAAAATATTAACAGTAGATAGACCACTAATACCATTAGCTACCAATAACCCTCCCTTATTAAACAGAAGAGAGAGACGAAAGAAACAAAAAGAGGAAAGAAAAAAGTAAATATTACATACCAGGTTTTTAATATATAGGACATGAAATATTTACTCAAGTATATTAAGATAGAAAACCCAGACAGAGAAGATATTAAACTGACTGATACTGGCTTTAAATATGATTTTGCGATTAGACACGTAAACACATTCAATCTTCTAGTTAAGAAGATTCTCTCTGATATATTCAGTGGAGATAAGGGCAAGGAGGAACATGTAACACTATTGAGTATGGTTGTTTTAGCAATCTTACTAGATAATCCCAAGACATATTATAAGCCTCTAATGGATGAACTCAGATTGAAGGAAATATATGGCCATCTTGAGCCATTATACATGCAATTATTAGATGCTACTAAGGGTAGCAGCTTTAGGTCTATATTTGAAGATAAAAACAAGTTTAAATCTATTATTGATAATATGGTAATAGACCCCGATTATACAAAAAATACTGTGGTTAAGTATAATAATTACAAGATGATTAACGATAAACTAAATATAATTTAATATATAGAATATGATGGATTATAGCAGTTTCTTTAGTTTATATGAGTCCAGTAATTATAAGCAGATAATATCTAAGCACAACACAATCGGTGAGTATATTGAGAAAGTATATTTAGAATCAACTGATGATGTAAAAGCAGAGATAGGTGGATTGTTGAACCTATATGTTAAGCGCCATACTAATAGAAAATCATCTTATAAGATTGATGACCTAGTTTATGTCGAATACTGGTATAATAACATTATTGTACCTGGTAAAATAATTGAACGAAGTGGTAATAAATATACTATCAGCTTTGATGTAACAGGCTCAGATATTAGAAAGGCACCCAACCAGGATGTCTTAAAGGAAGATATCATAGATTTCTATTACCCCAAAGAACCCAAGAAAGAAATACCAATCGACATTCGCCTAAGTGTGAGTATCAATATGATGAACGCATATGACCAGCTACTACTATTAGATAATATCCAGCGTGTTATTAAGAATGAGAAGTATGACCTTATTACAGATGGTGATATTGAGATTACATATAATGGACAAACTGGATTTAATGTTTTTCTTAAAGTGTTCAATGCACTAAATATAAGCACCGATGAACTGACAAATAATGTTCAAAACGCACCCAATTCTAAATATTTACTATTCTTAGAATCAGATGATATTAATATTCCCTCTTTAATAAGAGTATTTTCAAGATTTAGAAGTTTTGATGAACTAAGAGGTAATCTGAGAAGTGATATAACCTCTATTAAGATGTATTACTCTATTAATTATGATAACTCATTGACTGTTGAATATGGGTTAATACTAAATAAGAACAAAGTATTAGTAGTTGGTTATTTTGATTTGAATGCGAAGAATTTCAGAAACCTTTCTGATAAGGACAATAGATATGTATCACATATGCTTTCCTACCTAAATAAGTGTTCTCTTGAGGATATAAAACTATTCACTAAGATTTCACATAAGCTTTCCTCTTTTTCACCTGGCTACTATAGCAGTAAAGTAAAACCTTTCATGGAAGATGGTATGTTGTGTTTTGGATACGTTGGATTCGGTGTGTGGAAAGATGGTATGATTACCACCAAGAGTTTCGATACATTCAAAAACACATTAAGAGATTTCTTCCTGAAAATGGGATTAGAAAAGAAGATTGTATTTAATATTAGGAAGAATAATTTTACCCTATTGGTTAAGGTAAAAGCAAATAGACAATAACTCCAAGGGATACGATATTAGTCACTTTAAGTACAACATTCCTAACCCTAAGCTTCTTATTATCACCATTCAATTTTTCAATTTCTCTATTAGCTAATAAGAATTTTTCATTAAGAAGAACACCCTGTTCTTTCAGCGTTAATATAATCAATTCATTTGTTTTTACTTTAGTATCTAATATTTTATACTCTCTGTCTTTAGATTCCATTTTACTTTTCAATAACTCTATTTCGGTGTTTAGCGCAAATATAATGGAGCTATCCATACTACCTATTACTCCATACTGTTGGATTATTTCATTTAGTCTATCATTCATTACCTTAATCTTATAGATATGAACCATCTCCTCCTTACTTAAAAGAAAAAAATTTTTATAAGTACTATCCCCACTTGTTACTTCCACCTCGGTGGGAGTTTCTTTATACGAATTGGGTGGAGTGATTGTGTCCTGGGCATTAGCACCCATTATACACAATACGAAAACTATTATTGATATTAATTTTTTCATTATTGATTAAATATTTTTTTGATTAATTCACTATTACTTATATTACCAGTTGGTATAGGCTTATTCAAATCCCTTTTGAGTCTATTAAGCTTAACTATTTCCTTCTTTCTAATAACCATTAAGGAGTCTGTTTTCTTAGAAGCTAGGTCATACTCATTTGATATAGAATCGGTTATTAATATTTGTCTAGCTAAACCATCATTTAGGAACACAACTGAACGCTCTAGGCTATCTATTGTTCTAGTCTTAGTATTAATTATTGAATCAAGTTTATTAATATCTTGCTCATAATACTTACCCCCACCTTCTTTATTAAATATAATAAAAGCTAATACAATAATTATAACTCCTAATATTAAATGGGCAATATCAATCTTTAAATCTCTCATCTTTTTTTCATTTAGTTTTGTAGTTTATATATTTTTAATTACCTTTGTCGTACAGAAAAAAAAAAATAATATATAAGTCATGAACTTTAGGACAAACAAAGAAACCCTCGCTGTATTCGATTTCGACAACACGCTTTATTACTCACCTGAAAACACAGAAGAGAATGTGGCTTTGGCGAAAGAAAAATACGGAACCGAGTTTATTGGCTGGTGGGGAAGAAGAGAATCCCTTGATATGGAGATTTTTGATATTCAGTATATTGATTATACTCGGAAAGAGTATTTGAAACATATAGAGAATGGTGCGGCCACTATTCTACTCACTGGCCGTCCTAAGAAACTATCTGCTGAGGTTACCAATATCTATGAAGCAGATGGATTTAAATTTGATGATGCGTTTCTATGTAATGGTGCAAAAACCGATATTTTCAAAGTTGGTGTAATGAAAAGCATTGTAGAAGATAACAAAAGCATTAAAACAATCTACTTCTATGATGATCGTGATTCACACATCACAGCATTTAGAGAGTTACGTTCATATTTTGAGAATATCGCCATTGATTTTATATTCATTCGTGTAAAAAATGGTACTGGATTTATCGACAAAAAATAAGTGAAAAATAAATGAAAAATAAAATTATTAGTAATATGAACTCTTTTAAGGAAAGTAAGAAGGAAGATGCTGAGACACCATATGATTCATATGGAGATACGATGAAACACATTATGTTGGTCAGGAAGTATATGAGCGCAGTATCCGATGAGTTGTTAAAGAGAGGAATTGCACACGATAAATCTAAATTGGAGTCACCAGAAAAAGAATATTTTGATGAATATACTAAGGTTTTAGATAAAATTACATATAACTCACCCGAATATAAAGACTCATTAGAGAAGATAGATGTTGCTCTTCAACATCATTACAAGAATAATACACATCATCCTCAACATTATAAGAATGGTATTGATGGGATGGACCTGTTCGATGTAATTGAGATGTTGTTTGACTGGAAAGCAAGCACCAAGCGAAATAAAGATGGCGATATTAGAAAATCAATCGATTTGAATAAAGACCGCTTTGAAATGAGTGAGCAATTAGTTAATATATTCAAAAACACTATTACTAACATCGAGAAGAACTCAGATTTTAAATAAGATATGAAATGAAGTATTTTAGGACATATCACCTTCCTATCTCCCCAGGTGCTACAAGTGATGATAAGATATCAGATGATGTATCAACCATCTTAGGCAAGCGCATTGTAATGACTGAGAAATTAGATGGGTCTAATAGTGCACTAACTAATCAGAGTGTATTTGCCCGTTCACATGGAGCAGAATCAAGGAATCCCTGGGATAATGTTATCTGGGAATTACAAGCACGTATTAGGGCTTATTTATCAGATGATGTATATTTATTTGGAGAAAATATGTATGCTATTCACAGTATTGAATATACTAAGTTGGACGCATACTTCTATCTATTCGGAGTTAGAGATAATGGTGTATTCCTTTCATTTAAAGATGTATTAGAATATTCTTTTCTATTGGACATACCAACGGTACCAGTTTTATTTGATGGAACTATTAATACTGAGAAAGAGTTGAACGAATTAGTGCTTGATTTGTTTCATAACACAAACACTTTAGGAGCATTCGATTCTAATGGTATAGAGGGTATTGTTGTCCGAGCATATGACAGCTTCCATCAAGATGAATCATCAAAAAATGTATTTAAATATGTTAGGGCAAATCATGTAACAACTGATACCCATTGGACAAGGAATTGGAAAGTAGCAAAAATCAATTATAAATAATGGATAAAGAGAGATTTTACAAATTAGAAAAGATTTGTCAAGAGTGTAATGAGATTGGGATGATGGCATCTAAAAGTAAAATATTTGGTTTCGAATCATTCGGGCCCAGAGAAACAAAGAATAACCTGGAGTTGTTGATGGAGGAGTTGATAGACTTGGAGGTCGCAGTGGAGAAGCTACTGGAAAACAACACCGAGATACAAGAGATATATATGAATAAACGCACTGGTGTATTCAAAGCAGATAAGAGGGCAAAGTATGAGCACTATATAAGGCTTTTCATGGAGAGTTAATCAAAAATCTCTATAGAGTCATAGTTAAAAGTAAATTCTATTGAATATAATTTATTAACTATATCAATCTGTATAACACTGAAGTTATTATTTTCTAAAATCTTTGTTACCTCAGATAACTCTTGCTCATCGGCTATTATAAACTCTGCTATAATGGATGTGAATCCTAAATTTTTAGAATGTTTATATTTATCAATACTGATAAATCCCTGGTCGGTGTTAATAAAAACAGAGTTTGGTTTATGATTAGTGAACATTTTATTAACTAGGTCTTTAATGAAAACATAATCGATTGATTCAAACACCTCATCTAGGCTAGGTATGATAAACACTTTTATCTCAACGTCAAGAAGATATGGGCGATTATGATATAATGTATCTACTTCGTAGTCAGATACTACATTGTCCTTATTCAATCTTGCTAAGGTTTTATCAAAGTCTTCTTGACTAATGTTATTGAAATATAACATAATATACTTTAGATTAGATATGATATCGGATATAACCTGATTATTAGCAATATCTAGGAACTTTAGGGTTGATATGTGAACTTGATAAGGAGTTAGTCTATTATACTCATCGGTGTAGTAAATAGACATGTATGATATATCATATGTATTGAAATGGTTTAACCCATCAATAATTATGTTCTTATATTCTAATATATTAGCCTTATTTGATTCGCTTATGTTGGATTGAACCAAGGCTCTATTGAACCCGATATTATCTTTTTTAATAATTAATAAACCAGAACGCTTGAATATTAAACTATCACCTATATCTTTTAAACTATCAAGGTCAGATTGCTCAATTGAATCAACCTTAAATATAATTTCTAACCCAACAGTGTTAATAGAATCAAAATGAATCTCATTATTTTTAGTTATATCAAAAACATTTTCATCAATTTTAATGTATATATGCAGAGCATCTAACTCTATATCTAGGCTAGACATAATATTAGACTTAATATTCTTATATTCTTGCTCAACCAATTCTAGGATATATTGCTCTCTATTGTTCATGTACTATATATAAAATATGGTTCTTTGTTTTTTCTCTAAAAAGGAGAGAAAAATTATAAATATATAAATAGTTCTTTAACGAGAACATTTAAACGAATTAAACGCAAAAAAAAAGGAATTTTAAACATGGTAAACGAGACGAGGAAAAGTGTGGATGATATTGTCATCAATCAAAAGAAAACCGCTGTATATAAAGTAACTCAGCGTAAAGAGCAAAAGAAACTTTTTGCAAACTCAGACCCTAATCATCTGATTAGGATTTTTAAAGAAAAGACTGGTGGCTCTTTCGATAATTTTTATAAAAAACATCTTCCCAAATTAAGCTATCACCTACATGGATTATGTCATGGTAATTCTGCTATCGCAGAGGATATTACTATCCTTTCTATGTATAAGGGGCTTGAGAAGATTGAAGACTATGACCCAAAGGGAGCCAATATAGCTACATGGATATACACCATCGCCAAGAACGAAGCTAAGCGATTAAGAGCTGCTGATAGGGAGTATGTTTCATTCGACCACGTTATAGATGATAATGGTTCAACCTTCAAAGATATATACATAGATAAGACTGAGTTGGATGTATTAGAGGAAGATTATCAAGAAATG
>Ga0105050_10004957_pt1 | contig 17393 bp, 15 predicted proteins | sample FRY01_FD_78088 | JGI IMG/M metagenome (GOLD analysis project Ga0105050, IMG submission 78088) | Freshwater microbial communities from Lake Fryxell liftoff mats and glacier meltwater in Antarctica - FRY-01 | ecosystem: Environmental > Aquatic > Freshwater > Ice > Glacier meltwater ... | reverse complement strand
TGGCCCGCCTGATGAACCAGCGACCCCGCAAAACCCTCGGATGGAAAACACCCGAAGAAGCCATGGCCGAAGAACTCGCGGCCTTCAGATCAAACGTTGCACTTGAAACTTGAATCCAAGCAGTTGCATCGCCGCCACCGGGTTCATGCGAAAAAGGCGTAAAAGCGTGGCGTGGGATCCGGCCTGTTCGATCAACTCCGCTTCGATCCCGGGATAGAGATTCAGGCCGAACATACCTTGGGCGTTGAAAATCTCGGACAAAACGACGGTCCCGGGCACTTGCCCCAAAAGGTTGCCAAGATAATTCGACCCCGACCGTGGTCCGGCGAACAACACCACAAGCCTGCTGTCGGCATCGATGGCGGGGGAAGCTTCAGAGATTTCCATCATCTGAGATACGCGTCAAAGGGCCAGCGATCGGTGCGGATCATGGCGCTGTAATCGGCGACGATCGCCGCTACTTCCGCCGCGCCCTTGGGTGTTGGCAATTCGGCCATGACCGCCCGCATATGCGCCCTTTGGGTGTCGTCCAGCAAGTGAGCGATGGCGTCGCCCAACCCCGATCCCACGTGGCGCGCCCGCAGGCACAGGCCCATGCCCATTACATTGGCCCACTGGGCCCGCGTCAGTTGGCTGTCCATTTCGGGGGCTTCGTTCGGGATGAACAGTGTGGGGATGCCGCCATAGATCTGTTCGTGGAACGAATTGTATCCCGCCACCCCCACGGCGGCGTCCAACGCCGTGCTGTTCAAAAAGCTGGGAAATTCCCGCAGTTGGACAAGCCTGTCGCCGGCGGAGCGCACGGGATCGGGCATCGGCGCCAAGGGCGACACAATTTCCAGGATCCTGACACGCGGATCGCGCAACAAAGCCTGAATGGCGTCCCGCCGCAGTTGCGCCGTGTCGAAATTGGCGCCCGAGCCAAGCTGTAGGGCAACCACCAAATCCCGGTCCGACAGCCCATAATGGGCTCGGGCGGCAGCGCGGGGTGTGCGGGCTGCCGGATCGATGTGCAACACCGGCTCCGTCACGTGGACGTAATCGATCATGTCTTTGGTCGGACCATGATCGAGATCGCCGGCCAGTTCGCCCGGCTCGATAACCCCGCTGAAATGCGTATGCATACCGACAAAACCGCGGTGGCATTCGCGCCACATGGCGCGGCGCACCCAAAGCGACAACATGTCGGGAAATTCGTCCGGGGCGGCCGCCACCCCGCCGAAAACCGCCGTGCCGTCATAGGCCACGAGACGCGGTTGCAGGTTTCGGATCAGATCGAACAGCTCTTCGGCCAGGATGTCGTTCCATTGTTCGTGCCCGGCGCCCAGATGTTTGTGATGTGGCAGATAAAAGGTGGGATATCCGGCATCGCGGGCCACCTTGAGCGAAAAACTCATGGAAACAAACACCGCTTGCACGGTGTCTTGGGGCAGGCGGTCGGCAATGGCGAGTTGTTGGGTCAGATGCCCCACGCCGATGCCGTTGGTCGACAGGAAAAGAACGTTGGCGCGTGCCTTGCCGTTCAATTCCGGGGTCGCCGGGGGTGCGTCCCGTGTTCTGTCTCGCAAACCATAAAGCTTGACACGGTCCGTCGCGCGATATGCGGCGGCATGGTGGCGCATGACCCAGGTTCGTGCCGCGCGCCGTTGTCGATGATAGGCATCCGGATCGGCGACGAACGTGTCGATCAAGTCCATCACGTCGGCTGGTTTTGCATAAAGCGCGGCGGCGCCGAACATTTCTTCGAAATGCGGGGGCAGGATGGTCACCAATCCACAGGCCAACGCTTCGAGGATGGTGCGCCCAAATGCCTCGCTCCAATCCGTTGCGTGATAGTAGACGTAGAAATCCAACCCCGACAGAAACGCGGCAACGCCTTCGCTGTCGAACGGGTGCTGGATCCAGTTTTCCGGAAGCGGCGCGGTGTAAAGCATGTCGAGAAACGGGCCACCCCCCAAGATGCGAATCTCGACATCGCTGCGATTCGCGCCATAAATCTGCTCGGCTTCAGCACGGGTGTCGGGCCATTTCAACCGGTCCGGCCGGGCGTGGCGACCGATCACGATGTGATCGGGGTCGGGGGCCGGGCGGGTGGTGTCGAACGGCCAGTCGGCAGGTTCAATGACGTTCAGCCAATCTTCGTCGACGACAATCCCCGATTTCGGAATGTGCCTGCGCAGGCTTCGGCGCACCACCGGGCTGACGGGGGCGATGAAACACTCTTTCGAAAGCGTAGCCAGGATATTGCTCTCAACTTCTTCCAGATCGTATTGCCGCTTTCCCCCATTGTCGAACAACGGATGATGAAGCACCAAGATCGCCCGTTCCGCCCGCACCGGAAGCGGTTCGCGCGGGAGATTGGCAAAGACGACGGGGTGATGCACAAGGGCGATCTGCGTGGTCCAGCGTTCAGTGGGGCGCAACACACGCAATTGGCCGCTGGTGATATGTTTGCGAATGCCGGGATGCACGGGCCAAGGCAGGCCAAGCAAATGCGCCTTGATCAAAACGATTCCGACCAGTGGCGGATTGGTCTGAAACAATAGATCGTCCAGTTCGGTCGCAACGGCAGTGGAAACGCCGCCCTCAAACCGCGCCTCGATCACATATACGATATCGAACGCGCTTTCGGGAAGGGTATCATGGCCGTTGGGCCCGTCACCTGTCATGGGCAATGCTGTTGTCATGTGAGACCAGGTCTTTGGCGGTGTTGACATAGGTTGCGAACGGCATGCCATAGGCAATGGCCCGGTGTGGCCTCCATTTCGCATGAAGCAGCGCGTGGCGATCTTCCAAATAACGCGGCCAATTCATCAGATCGGGAAAGGCGGCGATCTGTTCCAACGCGGGCAATTGTTCGAAAACCGCTTTTCCTTCCATAAAGGGCCGAAAGTTTTGATCTGTGGTCAAGAAAACAATCTTGTGGCGCCAAAAGCGTCGCCGTAACGGCGCAAATGCCGAAACAAACGCCTCGGCCTTGCGTTCAAGGGCATATACAAACAACACGCGCGACCCCGGATCAACGGGCGAAAGAGCTATGCCATCGGTTGTCCGAGCCTGCGAAGCGGCCTCTCGGAATATTAGGTTTTTGATGCGGTCACGCACAAGCGAAAGAGCGGTCAATCAATAGTTGGACTCTGATCCACCGGCAACGCTTGGTACCGGTCTTGCCGCCAGAGGCACAACTTTGGTGGGCGGGACACAATTTTCTCCAACTACCTTTTGCCTGACGTAATCCGGGCGGACTTCACACGGCTGGGGCTTTTCGCCATCAATGGGAGCACAACCCACCACCGTCAGTGCGGCCAAAACAGCCGATGAAGCCTGTAGAAGAAATCTTTTCATTATTAGTACACCTCGCGCGAAGATATGGAAATAATAGCGCACTACACCCCATCCCGCAAGCTCTGACAGAGACGAGATGCAACCGTTAAATCTGTCGCGCAGTGCGCCCGTGCACCGTGGAAGGCGGCCCACCATCGTGGCAGCGGACAAGACCGAATCGCCCACCACGTCCGAAGGTGCGCGGTTTATGAGCACACCCGTGCCTACTGGGGCCGGGCCACCGAAAGCGTTTTGCCGCTTGCATGCCTTAAATGACTGAAATGAAATGTAAAATAAATCCGATCATTGTCAAGGGAGGTGCGACGGCTACGGAAATCCATAACTTGATTTCAACGCACATTTCGGGTTCTCTATCCATGGACATTCAAAGCTGGCAACCGAATGTCACCGCCCACAACATCGCGCTGCGTAAAACCGGGTTTTGGGCGGATTGGCTGTGAGGTGACATATCACCATGAACGCGATCAGAGTTTTTGATGCGCTCCGGCTCATGCTGCTGGGTATTGCCGTTGTTGCAGTATTTTTGGGCACGGCCCACGCGCAGGGCCAAGCACCGGACACGGCAGAGATCGGGCGCAAGGTAGCTTTGGTCGTGGGCAACAGCGCCTATACCGAAGTGGAGCGGTTGGATAACCCGGTGCACGACGCGGATTTGATAGCCAAAGCGCTCGATGCGCTTGGTTTTGAAGTTCTGCTTTATAAAGACCTTGATCGCCAATCGTTCATCCGGGCCCTGACGGATTTGCGCGCATCTGTTGAGGGCGCCGAGACGGCAACGTTTTTCTATGCGGGCCATGGCGTGCAGGTCGACGGTCAAAACTTTCTGCTGCCAATCGATTCCGCGTTGCAGTCTTCCGACTTTCTCAGTCTGGAAGCCATCAATCTGCAATTGATCACCGACATTCTGAACGGTGCCAGCCGCACGTCGCTGATCTTTCTCGATGCCTGCCGGAACAATCCGTTCGAGGTTGCGCGGGGCAGCAACGGTGGATCGCGCGGGCTGGCCAAGATTTCGGCAGACCGAAACACGCTGATATCCTTTGCCGCCGCGCCAGGGGATATCGCGCTGGACAGCGTTCCGGGTCTGGATACCCGCAACAGCCCGTTCACCACGGCGCTGGTGCGCCACCTGGGCGTGCCGGGCGATACGATCAACCGCACGATGATCAAGGTGCGGCGCGATGTGTTGGACATGACCGACGGGCGTCAGGTGCCGTGGGAAAACTCGTCGCTGGTGGAAGAGGTCGTGTTGGCCGCGCTTCCCGAAACGGCGAGACCGGACACCTCGGGAGAAGATGAAATCTGGGCCTGGGCACGAGAAGCAACCGATCCCGATGTTTTGGAACGCTTCGTCACCCGCTTTCCCGACGGCAAATATGCTGAAGAGGCCCGCGCCCGCGCCCGTGCGATGCGACTTCAGGTTGAAACGGGCCTCGCCGATTCAGAGCGGCGCGCCGATCTGTCGCGCCAGAAAGAGCGGGAAGAAGAAGAGCGGCGCCTGGCCTTTTACGTCGCGCCGAAATTGCCCGAGTTGCGGGGCGATTTGCAGGATTGTCACGATTGCCCCGAATTGGTGGTGATCGAAGGAACTGAGTTGCTGTTCGGCACCCCCGACACCATTGCGCGCGCCCAACAAGACGAACGCCCGGCCCGGCGCGTCGCCCTGGCGCGATCAATCGCCGTGGCCCGCACCGAAACGAGCCAGGGCGAATTCGGCCGGTTTGTGAAAGAAACCGGGTATGATTGGCAGAACGATTGCATGATCACTTCGCAGGATGATCGCCCGCCGCGCCAGGGCCGCATGGCCGATGTTCCGAACGATCCCGATCTCCCGGCGATCTGCGTCAGCTGGCAGGATGCCACAGCCTATACCAGATGGCTGAGCGAAAAGACCGGGCAAATCTACCGCCTGCCCACGGAAATCGAATTCGAATATCTCGTCGAAGCGTTCCATTTCAATCAAGACATCAATGGTATTTTCGGCGAAACGCCCTTGTGCGACCGGGTCAATATCGCCGACCTCAGCACAGCGTTCAGCTGGCGCAACTTCGAATGCAGCGATGCGTTGGGTCCCGGGGTGTTTCCCGTGCGCTCTCTGGTTCCCAATGAATTTGGCCTCTATCACGTCTTGGGCAACGTGTGGGAGTGGATGGAAAACTGTTATGCCGATTCGCCCGAGGCCGCAGTCGATCGCGCGCTCAGGATCGTCGGTGTCTTGGACGAATGCCAACGCCGGGCCGTGCGCGGCGGCGGGTGGAGCGATCCGCTGTCCTCGCTCAGAACATCGAACCGCAATTGGGAAGAGCCGGACTTTCGCGCGGACACCATCGGGTTTCGGGTCGTCAGGCTGCCGTGATCCGAACTGACCCTCGGAGGAGATTGATCATGCGATCCTTGTCTTATCTGTTGACCGCGTTGTTCGGTATCATCCTGTCGGTGATGCCGGCAAAAGCGGTGGGAATCACCCTGTCATGCGGCACGATCGGATCGCAATATAACGACTGCCAGCAATCCGTGGACCGGTGGGAGCGGCTGACCGGCCATACCGTCCGCCTGGTGCAAGTGCCGCAGAAAACCAATGATCAGCTCAATTTCTTTCGCCGCGCCCTGGCTCAACCCGATACGGGCCCACAGATTGACGTCGTCAAGATTGATTCGATCTGGGTGAATTTCGTCGAACAGTATCTGCTGGATCTGCGCCCTTATTCTGCTGGGGAAGAAAATGCGCATTTCGCAGTTCTGATCGAAAATGCGACCTTCGAAGAAGAGTTAAAGGCGATGCCCCTGTGGAGCGGCGTCGGCCTGTTCTATTATCGCAAAGATCTTCTTGAAAAATATGGTGAAACCGTTCCACGCACCTGGGCCGAAATGGAAGTCACGGCCAAACGCATTCAGGCCGCCGAACGGAAATCAAACACGGGATTCTGGGGCTTCGTCTTCGAAGCGACGGCAGGCGAGGGGCTGACCTGCAACGCATTGGAATGGTTGCAGGCGATGGGCGGTCCGCCGCTTTTGAACGACACCGGCGCCATTTCGGTGAATGCGCCAGAGGCCATGCAAACCCTGCGCCGGGTGAAATCCTGGATTGGCGATATTGCGCCGTCCGAAGTTACCACCATGAACAACGAAACCGCGCGGTTGTTCTTTCAATCCGGGAACGCGCTGTTCATGCGAAACTGGCCCTATGCCTGGGCGATTTCACAGCAGTCCGACAGCGATCTGGTGGGCAAGGTGGGGGTGACCACGTTGCTGGCTGGGCCTCAGGGCCCCGGGGCGGGCACGCAAGGCGGGTGGTATCTTGGCGTGTCGCGCCACAGCGAACACCCCGAAATCGCCGCCCACCTGTTACTGTTCATGACCAGCCAGAACGAACAGCTGCAACGCGCACTGTTCCAAAGCCAAAACCCCACCAGACCGACCCTGTATTCCGACCCGGATATTCGCAGCGTCTCGGAGTTTTTTCAAACTGTCTATGGCGGTTTGCAATCCGGGCTGAACCGGCCGAACGCTCCGTTGCGCAGCAGCTATGTGCATGTTTCGAACGCCTGGTCGGACGCCTTGAACATCTATCTCAGCCAGAATCAGGATGATCCGGTTCCGCTTTTCAATGATTTGCAGGTCTATCTGGAAAGATTAGAACGGCGCGATTGGTGACATGCCGCGCTGCGCGCGCTTTAGATATTGGTGATATCTGATGTATCACCTACATCCCGAAAACTTCAAAGATGCAGCATGAAAACGTTCTACCCCAACGTTGATGAAAATGTGAAGCAGTGTCGCCACGCATGTGCTGTGATCGAAAGTTAAAGCTGTAGTGGCGTAAGCGCCTTCCGGTCCCAATGGCAGACCAGCCTTTCGACTGGACGACACCAAGACTGAATTGGGCGGCGGCGCGTCCCGTTTCACTTTTTCGCTGAGGCAGAACACCGGATCGGCACTAAACATCCTGCGCCCGGGCGGCGATTTGTTGGCTGCCGGTTCGGTCCCTTCGCTGCTGCACACCGATAGCGGCGTCGTGATCGACGGTAAACGTCAGGTGTCCAGCCTGTCGCTTACACTGGACAGGGTTAATTTCCGCCCGATGGCACCCACACGCCCGATGGAGGTGCCATTGCCGGCCTGTCCGGCTATGATCACGACCGAGCCTTTGCCACCCATTGCCGCGTCAAGCGAATCCGCAGCCATCTCGCCTTCCGCGTCCTGAAATCCGATATCGAGATTGCACCGGTCCATCACCGTCTGCCGGATCTAATCCGGGTACAGGCTCTGATCTGCTTCCTCGCCCTCGTGCTCACCTCCGTCATGCGCATGCGCTTGCAGGCAAAGGGCCACGCCGCCAGCCTAAGCACTGCGCTCGATCTGCTCGCGCGTATCCAGAAGCATACCGCCCATAGCGGGAACCGTACCTTGCATGGCATCGGCAAAACCACTCCGGAACAACTCGGACTCTTTGATGCAATGAACCTGCCAAAACTTGCCTGACCGGCAATGTTGTCACATTTTTGGCCATCCAACCATAACAATAACAATTGCTTACGCGAGTATCTGATGAACTTGGGATGGTTACAAGCGCCACGGCACGACCACGCTGTCCGCCGCGCTCGATGTGAAGTCGGGCATGGTCATCGGCGAATGCCTGCCGCGCCACCCGTTGCCCGGCATTGGTTTGCCCGCAAACCACCAGAGGGGCTCGGGAGGCATGTCTTCGACATGACGCGCTTGGTCCATCGGGCACAGGCAAAACCCACATTGGCCTCGCCTGCGTATTCCGGGCGATATGGCCACCTGTTCCGACACCATCTGGGCGCCCATTCCGGAGGATGTGGCCGCCTTTGCGGTGCCGCTGTTGAGCGGTGTTTTTGTTGGTTTCGGTTGGCAGGCGTTTCGTCAACGGTTTTCGGTTGGGTTTTGCGCATTGATGGGCCGTCGGGGTTGATCCGGCAGGCGTTGTGGAGTGAGCCATTGTTGCGCCATTGGTTCGGGCAGTTGGCCATCGCGGCACCACCGGTTCAAGCCCGACGGGCGACATCCGCAACCCGCGCGCCCTTCACACCCACCTCCGCCAGGATCGACCGCTTCTTCGCATCCGACCAGCGGCGACGCCGTTCGATGCCCGTCAAAACCTCTTGTCGCATAAACCCACCCGCCACAGACGACGTCGTTACTGACGTCAACAACGACAGGTGGCTAAACGAAAATCCGCGGTCTCGGAAGGCGGCGACAACCGGGCGATTACCGTTGAAGCGCAACTCCAGCCGTTTTTGGGTGCCGGGCGCAAACACCCGTTCGCGCAAGCGTTCGAAAACTGTCGACGCACGGCGCGTCAGGAGCGCCAGTGGATTGACCGGAACGAAGGAGTCCGAATTTGGATTCCGTTGTATTTCCAGATGTGCGATTGAGGGAGAGGCGCACAGGAATTGGGTTTATCGTATCGCCAAGTGACCGCCTTCGTCTTGCGGCGATCATTTCGGCACCGTCTTCGCCGCAGAAGCATGTCTGGCGGGCGCGGATTGTGCTTTTGTCCGCCGACGGGACTGGCACCAGCGCGATCATGTCTGCGACTGGCAAGCCTGCGCCCTGTTGTAACCGCGTTGTGCCCTTCTGCGGCTCCGGCACCCAACTGGTTGCCGCCGAACGCGCTGGGCGGTGCTGTTTCGCGTTGGAACTGGACCCGGCTTATTGCGACGTCGCCGTGCGGCGGTGGGAGATTGCGACGGGGAGCAAGGCGACTCTTGCATGACGGGAGTTTAAGATAAGGTACCGCGAAGTGTCCCCGATCCAAACATCCTTCAGCTATTTATTTTCCAATGCAAGGAGGCACCACGGAACGTTTTGCTGCCGGGGTTCCCACTCAACTGCCATACTTCTTTCAAGCATCTCGTTGGCATAGGAAAGCCAGCGATCTGATCGCCAGCGCTTCATATCCCCTACGACTCTTCCAGAAAAGGAGTCGTACTGAACATTAGTTATTTGAACTTCTTGTCCCGGCGGATATAGTTTTTCTGCTTGCGATCGCGCCCGCACGCCCCATTCTCGCTCCTCGTCACAATCAGGTCGAAATATCTCGGGCGTGTCTATTCCTCGAATTCGGATGGAATATTCGGCGCGCAAACCTGGCCACAATGCTACGCTCACTGCGATGGTGTCGCCATCAACAACCTCGACTATCGTGGCTGGGTACGGGCCCGAAAAAATCGCAGAACGACTTGTCACATCGACCTGCGCTTCAGCGGCAAAAGCCAAGGTGAAGGAGAAAGCTATTGCGGCCATCATCTGGTTCATTTTTTCACTTCCAATTTCGGGTACTTGGCCGACTGGATACTCAACGCGATCATTGCCTATTACATAGTGCCGGTCAACCGATGCCTCCGAACAAGTTTGGCCTCAAAGTTCTTATTCTCTCCTCGACGGAAATGCACGATACACCCGCCCCCTGCTCTCCTCCTTGACCCAGGGCTATCGCGTTTGGAAATCTGCGCATTGAGGTGAACATAGCGCGAACTGTTTGGTTCTCTCGTTGCGTTCGTGGTCAGGTGCCGATGATTTTTGATCTCGATGCGACGAGACAGACCCAAACGCGATTCCCCTGCTCCTTGACCGAGGTCACGACCAGCCCCAGCTTCTTGCCCAAGGCCCCCGAAATCGCCCCCCTCGCGGTGTGTGGTTTATGCCGATGCCCACATTATTGCGATCCATGCGCTGCCGACCGCCGACTACACCCGGCGACTTTCGCGACAGACCGCAACGACAAGGGTAAAGCCCCTGACCTTGCCGTCAGGTCCGCAAGCGGAGTTTGAAACGCGGCGGCGGGATAGCCGGGGCGATGCATTTCATAGACCTCGGCCAACCCCTCAAAGCGGTCTGCCGCATCGGTCAGGCCCTAGCCCGCCGCAATGGCGCCATAGGCGGCACGGCCCTTCACAAAGCAGTGCCGCACCACCGGAGGATGGCCCTCGGGCCAGTCCAGCAGCACCAGATCGGCGCGTTTGCCGGGGGCGATCTGCCCGCGATCCAAAAGGCCAAGCGCGTCTGCGGGATTGGCTGCGACCAGCTTCCACAGATCGGAAAGGCCGCCAATTCCATCCGCATGCAAGCGCGCCACAGCGGCCAGCATGGCGGGATAATAGTAGTCGGACGCCAGAATATCACAGAGCCCCGCCGCCACCATGTCCGCCGCCCCCGGCGAGCCGAGGTGGCTGCCGCCCCGCGCCGCATTGGGGGCACCGAACACGATCTTGTCCCCCGCATCACGCGCGGCGCGGGTCACTGCCGCGTTCATCGGAAATTCGGATATCCGGGCGCCATGGCGGCGGTAGAAATCGCGCGTTTCGGGCTGGCTGTCGTCATGGCTGAGCATCGGCGCCCCCCGAGCTTGCGCGCTTTGCCCTGCCTTGGTGATCATGGCCGGAACCTCGGGCCTTCGCTGCCACATATCACGCATCAACGCGATGAAATCGGCCACGTCCATCCCTGACCGCCTGGCCCTCGGTTCCATCTTTGCGGCAAACGCCGGGCTGGCCATATCGACCACGGGAAAGTCAGGGTCATGATCAAAGGGGCGGTCTTGCAGGGCTACTGATGGATGCAAGACCCCCATCGTCGTATGGTCGTTGAAGGCCAGCGCGGGAAGCAGTGGCCCGGCAAGGGCGGTCTCGATCAGCGGCAACGCCTCGAAGCAGAAGGTTTCCCAGCGCAACTGCACGCGGTTTTCGACCGTCAGGCGGGGGGCGAGGGCATCCAGCGCCTGCACCACCTCGCGCCCGGTGGCAACCGACCGCAGGCCCGGCTCCCAGCCAAGTGTCAGGGCGTGATAGGCCGTAGCGATGCCGTTGGATGCCAGTTGCCGGTCGGTTTCCAGCAGGGCCGCTTCGGTCGGGATCATCACACCGGGGCGCGGCATCAACTGCCGCTCGAACGCGTCGCCGTGGATATCCACCATCGCCGGGGCAAGGGTCATGCCGCGCGCGTCAATCACCCGCGCCCCGTCGCGCGAACCATCCAGCGCCGCAATCACGCCGCCTTCGACCCTTACCGCCACCTGCGCCACCCTGTCCGGCAGGATGACCGAAGCGCCTTCGATGACGAAACTCTCCATCACAGCCGCTCCAGCACCAGATGCCAGTGCCACGATCCGGGGGTTTCGTGTTCGCGGTCCTCCAGCCGGCAGACTTCGAAGGCCGAGAACAACTCCAGCAGATCGCGCCCGTTGCAAAAGTAATGCGGATGGAGCTTGTCGCCCGGACCATCGAACACCCAGGTGTTACGCGAAATCTCGCGACCGGGGGCCTTCGCGCGTTCGATCGGGACGCGGCGGGCCGAGAGCATGGTGCCAAGGAAGGTGCCGCCCGGTTTCAGCACGCGGGCGATTTCGGCGATGGATGCACGCAGCACCGCCTCATCGCCGTGATAGATCACGTTCCATGACAGCACATGGTCGAACGCCCCGTCGTCAAAGGGCAACCCGGTCATCATGCCGGTCCGCGCGTCAACGGTCAGGCCTTCGGTTGCGGCGATGCGGTTGATCTCGGAGATGCCTTCGGGGGCGGCATCAAGGGCTGACACGGCAAAGCCCTGCCGGGCCAGGGCCAGCGCATGCCGCCCGACGCCCGCGCCCAAATCCAGTATGGCCGCCCCGGCAGGCAGGGTTTGCGCAAACGCCATCACCTCGGGCTCGGGGTGTTCCCATTTCGAGGTGCCGTCCGCCTGCGCCCATTCGGTCGCCCAATAGAGATGCGCTGTATCTGTCTTCATCTGCCCTGTCCTATGATCTTCTGGCGCAACACAGCGCCGATTTGCTCTACCCCGATCACCACCACCGCGATCATCAAGATCACGGTCAGGGCGGTCGGATAATCGAAAAGGTCAAAGCCCACCTTCAGCTCGATCCCGATCCCCCCGGCGCCCACAAGGCCGAGGATGGTCGAGGACCGCACGGCCTTTTCCAGCCCGAACAGCGAGGTTGACACAAAGGCCGGAAGGGCTGCGGGGATCACCGCACTTGCGGCGATGTCAATGCGCCGCGCGCCCGTGGCGGTCAGCGCCTCGGCCGGGCCGGGGTCGGTGTTTTCCATGTCATCAGCAAAGAAGCGGCCGCAAAAGCCGATGGTGTCGATGGCGATGGCCAGCATCCCCGCGAATGGCCCCAAGCCCACGGCCACGACAAACACCAGCGCCCAGGCAAGGTCCGGCACGGCGCGGATGAAGCCCAGTATCACGCGCACGGCCAGATTGACGCCTCGCCCGACAAGAACACCACGCGCCGCCAGAAGGGCGACCGGCAGTGACAATACAATGCCGATGGCGGCCCCGCCGACGGCGATCTGCATCGTCTCGACCATCTTCCAGGCCAGCCTGTCAAGGTTGTGGGTCGAGGGGGGCCAGGCGCGGCTGAAGAAATCCGCCAGCTTTGGCGGCGAGGCGATCAACCGCTCAACCGACCAGCCTGCGCCTTCAAGCGACCACAGGATCACAAGGATCAGCACGACAGAGCCAAGGAACCCACCGGGTCCGGGGCGCGCAAACCGTTCAGGTATTGAAGTTTCAGACATAAAGCGCCGCCATATCCTGTGCCGAGACCTCACGCGCTGCGGCGTCGATCGTGATCTTGCCGCCCTGAAGGCCAAGCACGCGGTCACCATAGCTAAGCGCGTGCTGCACGTTGTGCGACGTGAACAGCACCGTCACCCCTTCGCGTTTCACCAGACTCATGAACAGCGCCATCACCTCTTCGCCCGCCTGCGGATCCAGCGAGGCGCAAGGTTCGTCCGCGACCAGAAAACGCGGATTGCCCACCAACGCGCGCGCAATTGCGACGCGCTGGCTTTGCCCGCCCGACAATTGATCGGTGCGGCGCAGGGCCAGCGGGGCCAGCCCCACCTTGTCCAGCGCCGCCATCGCAGCCGCCCGCGCCTCAGCCGGGGCAAGCCCCTGAACCCAGTAGCGCGGCCCGGAATGCCGCCCCAGCAACCCGTGCACGACGTTGGACAGCACCGACAGACGCGGCACCAGATTGTGCTTTTGCCCGACAAGGCCGGTGCGGGCACGCACGCGTCGGCGGGCCGCGCCGCCAAGGCCCGCCATGTTCTGACCCAGCAGCGAAACCAACCCCGCATCAGGCGCAATCAGACCCAGACAACACCGCAGCAAAGTGGATTTTCCGGTGCCGTTGGCCCCCACAAGGGCAACGCATTCGCCCTGCCTGATAACGAAATCAAGCCCGGAGAACACAGGTGGCGCCTTGCCAAAACCTTTGGCAAGGCCCTTTGCCTGCAAATCATTGACCGACCCGGTCAGCAGTTCGGCCGGGCGATCAAGCGGCATCGATCATTCGCCAAGGAACTTGTCGAACTGGGGATAACCGGCGGTGGTATACATCGCGCGCACCACATCATACATGCCGTCCTCGATCGCCACCAGATCCATGCCGATGTATTTGCCGTTCTCTTCATGCGCGGTGATGGCCGTAATCATCTCGGCCTTTTTTGCGATGATGTTGTCGCGCACCAGTGCCTGGGCTTCTGCGGGCACATGCGCGCCTGCCAGCAGCATGTCGTTGGGCAGATCGCCAGACCGGGCCAGGACCTTGAAGAACCCGTAGGGCACCGAAGTGTCCTTGTCGCGCGCGCTGGAAATCCAGCTGCCTTCGTTGATGCCGATGGCGGCCACGTCGCCGGCCTTCAACGCCTCATGCGCAATGTTGCGCGCGGTGTGGATCTTTTCGATGTCCGACACCGGACTTACGCCATAATCGGCCATCAACTGCATCGGGCACAGCATGTTCGAGGTCGAGCCGACATCGCCGAAGGCGACTTTCTTGCCCTTCAGATCATCCATGCTGTCGATCCCCGCATCCGCACGCACAATGATGGCGCAGCGATAGTCGGGGCGGCCAAAGCCGATCAGCGGCGTGGCCTTGGTCAGGGTGTTGATGATGATGTATTCCGCCGGGCCGGTGATGACGAAATCCACCGTCTCGCCGCGCAACGCTTCGGCTGCGGCAGTGCGCGATGACACCGGGAAGAAATCAAAGGTTTCGCCGGTCGCGGCTTCAAGCGCGGCCTTGAACGGCCCCCACTCGGCCTGAAGGCGCTCCAGCCCCTCGACATCGGTGACGGCGATGCTCCATGTTTCGGCGGTGGCGGCGGTGACGCCAAGAAGGCCAATGGCGGTGCCAAGCATAAGGGACTTGAGGGTCATGTGAATTCTCCGGTCTGAATAGGTTCGAACAAATTTTTATCCGGCTCAGATGACGGAAACGGCAACGTCCGATGAACATTGCGTCACAGCTACAAGACAGACTTGTGACAGTCCGGCAGAACATACACGCCCCGCCCCGGGACGGGCCATTGAAAACAAACGACTTTCCTGATCTCGCCCCGCACTCCGCAGCCTGAAGGTTGTTGTCTGCTTGCGCTATCTGCCGCTCGTCGGCAGCCCTGGCCGCGGAAAAAAACATCCTGGCGATGATGAATCGTTGAAAAGGCCGGGTTTTTTTTCGGCTGTTACAATCCGGTCAAGAAACCGAAACGCAATATTCATCCGGATGACGTGGGGATGTCGCACCGCGCCATTAGCAGTCGATGCATGGAACAGCATATCCTTTCCCTCTCTGGCCTGGGCCGCAGCTTTGGCTCCACCCGCGCGGTCGATGCCGTCACCCTTGATATACGCCCCGGCCAGTTCGTGGGCGTGATCGGCCGGTCCGGTGCCGGAAAATCGACGCTTTTGCGCCTGATCAACCGGCTGATCGACCCGACCGAGGGTAAGATCACCTTTGGCGGAACCGACATCACCTCGCTCAGGGGCCGTGCGCTGCGCGACTGGCGACGCGACTGCGCGATGATCTTTCAGCAGTTCAATCTGGTGGACCGGCTGGACGTGCTGACCAATGTGCTGGTCGGACGGCTGGCCGATCACGGGTTCCTGACCTCGATGGCAATGCGCTTTACCGATGCCGAGCGTACCATCGCCATTCGCGCGCTGGACCGGCTGGAGCTTGCGCCGCAGGCGTTGCAGCGCGCAGGCACTTTGTCTGGCGGGCAGCAGCAGCGCGTGGCGATTGCCCGCGCGCTGGTGCAGAACCCGCGCATCATGCTGGCCGATGAACCCATCGCCAGCCTTGACCCAGGCAACGCCACCCGCGTGATGGAGGCGTTGCGCAGCATCAACCGCGACGATGGCATCACCGTGCTGGTGAACCTGCACACCCTTGATACCGCGCGTGCTTATTGCCACCGCATCATCGCGATGCGTGCGGGACGCGTGATGTTCGATGGCACCGCCCGGCAACTGACCGATGACGTGGTGCGCGACATTTATGGCAGCGACGGGCTGCGCGAGTTTGACGAGGCCATTACCTCGACCGCCGCTGCGCCTGCCCAAAACCGACTAACCGCCTGATCCCCCCCCTGAACCCCGGAGCTTTCCCATGCGCCTGCTTGTCACCACCGCTGTTGTTGCCCTGACCGCCTTGCCCGCCTTTGCCCAGGACTGGAAGACCGATTACCGCATCGTTCGTTTTGGCATCCTGTCGGGCGAGAACGAATCCGACCGGATCGCACGCTACACCCCGTTCCAGGACTATCTGGAAAAGACGCTGGGTGTTGAAGTCGAGATTTTCACCGCCGGCAACTATGACGGTGTGATCCAGGCGCTGGCCGCCGGGCAGATCGAGTTTTCGTTCCTCGGCTCATCCGCCTATGCTGCGGCCTATTCTGAAACCGATGGTGGCGTCATTCCGTTGCTGACCTCGCAACAGGAAGACGGTTCGACCGGCTATTTCGGCGTGATCGTGGTGCGCTGCGACTCGGGGCTGAAGACGATTGATGACCTGAAGGGCAAAACTCTGGCCTTTGCCGATCCCGACAGCACCTCGGGCTATAACGTGCCTTATTACAATCTGGTCCAGCAGGGCTATCAGCCCGAGGACTTCTTTGCGGCCATCCCGTTTTCGGGCAGCCACGAAGCCGGGGTTGCCGGTGTGGCGAACGGTCAGTTCGAGGCGGCCGCGACCTATATCAACAACGAAAAGAACGGCATTCCGCAGCGGATGGAAACCAAGGGCATGATCAAGGAAGGCGAGGTCTGCGTGATCTGGACCAGCCCCGAAATCACCTCCGGGCCGTTCACCGCGCGCGCCAACCTGCCGCAGGGCCTGATTGACGACATGAAGGCTGCGGTGATGGCCACGCCGACCGCTGCGCCCGAGGCCTACAAGGAGATGACGGGCGCCGAAGACTCGACCGCCAAGGGCTACGTCGAGGTGAACCACGACCGCTATCAGTGGATCGTCGACATGCGCGACTGGTTCAAGGCCAACCGCAAAAGCTGATCCTTGAACCTTACCCTTCCGGGCGGGTCCAGACGGCCCGCCCGGACCCTATCAGGGCATCCCCATGACCACCGCCATACTGACCTTTGAGCGCGATTTTGCGGTCCAACGCAAACGCGCGCGCCTGACCTTTGCCATCGTTACAGCGGTGCTGGTCGTGCTGTTCCTGTTGACCGCCGAGGCATCGAACTTTTTCAAGATAACGCAAGTCACGCAGGCCGACGGCACCCGCGCCGAACGCTGGGTGCTGGGCGCGGGCTTGCCGCGACTGGGTGAATACCTGGGCAAGACCATCCCGGATCTGAACTGGGCCACGCTTGGCGGCGATATCGCGGTATGGTTTGCGCGCTGGCGCATCTGGGCGGAACTGCTGCTGGAAACCGTGTTGATCGCCTTCATGGCTACCGTGTTCGGCGTGGTTGGCGGGTTCGTCCTGTCGTTTCCCGCCGCACGCAACCTTGCGCCGAACCGTTGGGTCCTGTGGCTGTCGCGCCGGTATCTGGAGATTGCGCGCACCGTGCCGGAACTGGTCTTTGCGCTGATCTTTGTATTCTGCTTTGGCGTCGGGCCTCTGGCCGGGGTGCTGGCCATCGGGCTGCACACAGCCGGGTCGCTTGGCAAGCTTTACTCCGAAGCCAATGAAAACATCGACATGCGGCCCCTGGACGGGGTCAAGGCGGCGGGCGGGTCGTGGTTTGACCAGATCCGATACGCCGTG
>Ga0105050_10004954_pt1 | contig 17401 bp, 18 predicted proteins | sample FRY01_FD_78088 | JGI IMG/M metagenome (GOLD analysis project Ga0105050, IMG submission 78088) | Freshwater microbial communities from Lake Fryxell liftoff mats and glacier meltwater in Antarctica - FRY-01 | ecosystem: Environmental > Aquatic > Freshwater > Ice > Glacier meltwater ... | reverse complement strand
GCGCCCCATGGCGAAAAGGATCGGGTCGGCGGATTGGACCGTCTGGAAATCGGCTTTGCTCTGCATCCCACGCCATCCGGCAAGGATCAAGGATTGCGCGACCGATCCCCCCAATGTGGTGCCGGGGCCGGTGACGATAAACACATCGGGCGCGAATTCCCGCGCGGCGATGGTGATGGCGCGGGTGAAATCATAAGGCCCGGTCACCTGATGGCCAAGCGTGTAATCCCACAGCGCTTGGGTATCGGTGGCGCCGGGCCACCAAATGGCACCCCGCCCGTCGATCAACGGCAGTGTGGGCTGGGTAAACAGGCCCGGCGGCAGGGCGCGACGCCCCTCGGCGGCCACCGGGGTCTGAAGTGCGGTATGAAACGCCGCATGATTGGCCAGCCGCATCGGGAAGCGGCCTTCGGGCGGCACGGCCGCTTCAAAATCCGCCAGCCCTTCGGCGTTGCCTGCCAGCACCAGCATCCCGCCAAGGTTGATCGACAAGCCAAGCATGCGTCCGGGTTGCGCGGCAATCCCTGCCACCAGCGCCAGAAGCGCATCCCGCCGGGCCACGGCGGGCGTCCAGTCATCTGCCATGAACGGATGCACCACCTGCCCGCCAATCAGCGCCGCCTGCATCAGGGTGCCCATGGTGTTGGCCACGCGAAAGCCGTCATCAGGCGACAACGCCCCGCCACAGGCCAGCGCCGAATACCAGCCCATCGAGTTGCCGGTGACCGCCACAACCTCGACCCCGCGCAGGGTTTTAAAATCCGCCAGCGTCGCCGCATAGATCAGCGCCGAAGCATTGTCGCCCCGCGTGTGCTTTGCCACGGAATAACTTGCCGCCCCGTCAAGTGCAGCCAGCGTCTCTTGCTCCATCGCCACACGCTGCCTGTCAAACCCTGCAAACAGCTCCGCCTTGTCCGGGTGAAGCCGCGCAAGTGACCCAAGTTCCGCCTTCGTATAGGTGCCCCGTCCCGGACATATCACAACCGCGCGCTTCATTTGCCCACCAGCGCCTTCGCCGCAGCAACGATCCCCTCACGCGATGGCATGGTGGCTGCATAGGCCGGCCCCGTGGCAATGAAACTGTCCTCTGCGGTGATGCGCGCCGCCTTGTGCCCCGCCTCGTGCAGCATGGCCATGATCCCTTCCGCAGGCCCCCCTGACCGGCGGCACTCATCCACCACAAGCACGGCGGCACAGCCCGCAACAGCCTCGCGCAACGCAGCCTCAGGCAAGGGCGACAACCAGCGCAGATCAATGATCCGCAGATCAACGCCCCCCATGCGCAAGTCACCCTCAGCCTGACGCGACAGGTAATGCCCGTTGCCATAGGTCACAATCGCCAGATCACGGCCCGCGCCACGCACGCCAACCTCACCTACCCCGATCCGGCGCTCGGGCGAGGGGTAGCGGGTCATCCACCCGCCATCCTTGTCCGTCAGCAGATCGCGCATCGGATAAAGCGCGATGGGTTCCAGGAAAACCACGACCCGTTGTTCCTCCCGTGCCAGCCGCACGCATTCGCGCAGCATCATCGCGGCCTCCGCCCCGGAAGACGGGCAGGCGAGGATGACCCCCGGAATATCCCGCAGCACCGCCACCGAATTGTCATTGTGGAAATGCCCGCCAAAGCCCTTCTGATAGCCAAGCCCGGCAATCCGCAGCACCATCGGATTGCTGAATTGCCCGTTGGAAAAGAACGGCAGCGTTGCAGCCTCGCCGCGCAACTGATCCTCGGCGTTGTGCAGATAAGCAAGAAACTGGATTTCCGGCATCGGCACGAACCCGTTGTGCGCCATGCCGATGGCCAAACCCAGAATGCTTTGCTCATCCAGCAGCGTGTCAATCACCCGGTCCGGCCCAAACCGCGCCTGCACCTTCTGCGTGACGCCGTAAACCCCACCCTTCCGGCCGACATCCTCGCCCATCATGATGATTTCCGAATGGTCCAGCATCAGATCGGTAATCGCCCAGTTGATGATCCGGCTCATCGGTTGAGGATCTTCCATCTGTTTGATATCACTGCCGAAGACCAGCGCGCGCGCCTCGGGCGTCGGCCCGTTGGTGGGGCGGCAGGGACGTTTGGGTGGAATGATGGCCGCCATCACATCGGGGGCGGTCTTCAGCCGTGGCCGGGTCACAGCTTCGGCCGCGATTCGCCCCACCCGCGCCAGCGTTTCGGTGTAGATCGCCAATGCGGCATCGGGGGTCAATGCACCTGCAAGGTCCAGAAGCCGCACGGAATGCAGCAGCGGGTCTTGCGCTTCCTCGGCCTCCACCTCCTCGCGCGGTAGATAGGTTGTCGGCAGGTCGGCCCCGGCATGGCCGTAAAGCCGGATGGTACGCAGATGCAGGAACGCGGGCTTGCGGCGGTGGCGCACCCAGTCGGCGGCGTCCTTCGCGGCGGCATGGGCGGCGTAAAGGTCCAACCCGTCGGCGCTGAAATACCGCAGGCCCGGGCGGTGCTGGAAACTGGCTGCAATCCAGCCCTTCGGGGTTTTGGTGGAAATGCCGATGCCGTTATCCTCGCAGACGAACAGCAATGGCAGGGGGATAGACTGAAATGCCGTCCACTGCGCCGTGTTGAACGCACCCTGCGCCGTGGAATGATTGGCTGACGCATCGCCGAACGAACAGGCGACAATCGCATCGTCCGGCATGACACGGTGTTCAGGAGGGCGACGCCGGGCAAGACCCAGAGAATAAGCCGCCCCCACCGCCTTGGGAAGATGCGACGCAATAGTCGATGTCTGTGGCGGGATCAGCAGCGCACGGGAGCCCAGAACCTTGTGCCGCCCGCCCGAAATCGGATCGCCCGCGGCTGCGGCAAATGATAACAGCATATCCCAGGCAATGCTTTGCCCGGGCACCTGCGCCGCGCGCGCGATCTGGAAGGCGGCATCGCGGTAATGCAGAAACGCCATATCCGTGGGCCGCATGGCATGCGCCACTGCCGCCATTCCCTCATGTCCCGACGACCCGATGGTGTAAAATCCCTGCCCCGCCTTCTGCATTGCCCGGCTCGTCCGGTCCAATGCCCGGCTCAGACATTGCGCGCGGAACAGGGTCACGGCCTCAGCGGCCGGCAGCCCGGCCGTGAGCTTTGCCCCCTGCGGAAAATCCCGCGCGGCAACGCGGGCAAGGAAGTTGTCATGAACGATCTGCGAGCGGGGCATCAGGGGTCTCCGGGGTCTGGGTCAAGATAAAAAGCCCATGCCGCACGGAGGTGCCACCCTCGGGGGCATCGAGCCCCCTCGTTCGGCTGTTGCCACGGGGATATGAGCTTTCATCCTGGCCTAAATATCCGCGCCGCAGGCCTGCAACACATCGGGCGGCACAACGGGGCGGTCGTTCCGTGGCAACGCCGTCCAAGGGCCCTCAATGGGGCCGAGGACGGCACGTCCCGCCAATACCGGCGGCCTGCCGCGCAGATATCTGGGCGGCATTGAAATCAGAAGAACGCCTGCAAACCGGTGATCGCGCGCCCGAGTATCAGCGCGTGAACATCATGCGTGCCCTCATACGTGTTGACGGTTTCAAGGTTCACCATGTGGCGCATGATCTGGTAATCTTCCTGAATGCCGTTCCCGCCGTGCATGTCGCGGGCGTGGCGCGCGGCTTCCAGCGCCTTGCCGCAATTGTTGCGCTTGACAAGGCTGATCATTTCCGGTGCTGCATTGGCCTGATCCAGCAGGCGACCCACCCGCAGCGAGGCCTGCAACCCGAGACTGATATCCGTGAGCATATTGGCAAGTTTCAGCTGGTAAAGCTGCGTCTGGGCAAGAGGTTTGCCGAATTGCCTGCGATCCAGGCCATACTGTCGCGCGGCGGACAGGCAGAACTCGGCAGCCCCCAGCACACCCCAGCTGATGCCGTAGCGCGCACGGTTCAGACAGCCAAACGGGCCTTTCAGCCCCTCAACCCCCGGAAGGAGGGCGTCGTCGCCGACCTCGACATTGTTCATCACGATCTCGCCCGTGATGCTGGCGCGCAGGGACAATTTACCCGCGATCTTCGGGGTGGAGAGGCCTGCCATGCCCTTTTCCAGCACGAAACCGCGGATCTTGCCGCCATGTGCGTCGGATTTCGCCCAGACCACAAACACATCCGCTATGGGAGAGTTGGATATCCACATCTTCGCGCCATTCAGCACATAGCCGGTCGCGGTTTTCTTCGCCACGGTCTTCATGCCTGCGGGATCCGATCCGGCATCCGGTTCGGTCAGGCCGAAACAGCCGATCAACGTACCTGCCGCCAACCCCGGAAGGTATTTGCGGCGCTGTGCTTCGGTGCCGAAGGCGTAGATCGGATACATTACGAGAGAGGATTGCACCGACATCATGCTGCGATAGCCGCTGTCCACCCGTTCTACTTCGCGGGCTATCAGGCCATACGCAACGTAAGATGCGCCCAGCCCACCATATTCCTCGGGCACCGTAACGCCCAGAAGACCCATTGCCCCCATTTCGGCAAAGATCGCGGGATCGGTGCTTTCTTCGCGGTAGGCCTGCGTCACCCGTGGTTGCAGGCGCTCTTGCGCATAGGCGCGCGCGCCATCACGCAGCATCCGCTCTTCCTCTGACAGCTGATCCTCCAGACGGAAGGGGTCGGACCAGTCGAAACGGCCGAGGTCAGGCGCGTCTTTCGGGCTGAGGACGTGATCTTTCATGGCGGACCTCCGGATGATGAAAAAGGGGAGCGCGCTGGCGGCAGCGTGCCGGACTGCCAGCGTTTAACGCTTTCTTCCCGGAAGGAATAACCCTATTTTTGGGTTATATCATGCATAGGGTGCATCAAGTGGCCTTTTCCCGCCGATACTTGCCTTCGATCAGCCTGTTGCAGGCCTTTGAAGCGGTGATCCGCTGCGGCAGCACTGCGGCGGCGGCGCGCGAACTGGACCTGACGCAGGGCACCGTCAGCCGCCTTGTGCAAAATCTGGAGACTCAGCTGGGGACACCGTTGTTCCTGCGGCAGCGCAAACGCCTGCATCCGACCGAGGCGGCAACTGCCTACGCCGAAGAGGTGCGCCGCGCCATGGATATCATCGGGCGCGCATCCTTGCGGATGGCGGCCAGCCCCGGCGGGGGCACGCTGTCGCTGGCGATTCTGCCGACGTTCGGCACGCATTGGCTTGCGCCACGGCTGCCGGGTTTTTTGAAGCTGAACCCCGGCATCACGATCAATCTGGCCACGCGTCTGCGGGCGTTTGATTTCGAGGCCGAAGGCTTCGATGCCGCAATTCATTTCGGCACGCAGACATGGACCCGGGCCGGGCATCTTGAATTGTTCGCTGAACGGGTGATTGCGGTATGCGCAGCCGACTTTCTGGCAAAGCATCCGGTGGCGCGGGCGGGGGATCTGCTGTCGCTGCCTTTGTTGCAGCTTGAGACGCGGCCGCAGGCCTGGCAGGTGTGGCTCGCACATCACGGGGCGGCGGGCACGGCTCCGCGCGGAATGGTGTTCGATCAATTCGCCACAATGATGCAGGCCGCAATACATGGCATCGGAGTGGCCTTGCTGCCCGCGTTTCTGGCGGGGCCCGCACTGGCCGATGCAACGTTGGTGCCTGCTTATGGCGGCGAGGTGCCCGGCGCGGGCAGTTACCACGTTGTCTGGCCCGAGGGGCGCGGCGACTACGCGCCGTTACAGCGTTTCCGCGACTGGATCAGCGCGGAATGTACGGCGCTGCATGCCGCTGCCGTCTAACCGCGCGGGGACCGGCCCGGCGGCCCGGAGCCCCTGCCAGTCGACGCCAAATCCAGACCACGGCAGGAAAAACGGCGGGCTATCCTTCTGGCAGCGCAGAATAAATCGCAGCGGCCACGCTGGCTGGCGGTGCCTCGTGCAGGTGGCCAACCGGGCGGTTTGCCCGGCTGCACGATGGTGACCAGATGTTTCAGATCGGTGGTTTACCGCGGATACTGCGTGAAATCACGGCGATCAGGAACAGTATCAGGAATATGATGAACAGCACTTTTGCCACGCTTGCAAATGTGCCCGCAATTCCGCCGAAGCCAAGGGCGGCAGCAATCAGCGCAGTGACAAGAAAAGTAAGCGCCCATCCAAGCATCGCAGTCTCCTTTTCTGCTGTATGGGGGATTTCAAGCCGTCTGTTTCCGGTAAGTGCATCGCGCTCCGGTGAACGTAACGGTTATGTAGCAAGGTAACGCATGGGAAAGCCGCATGGTTCCCGCCTGCGACAGGGTTGTGGACGCCGTCATCCCCCTTGGACAAAATCTGCCGGCCTTGTGGAACCGCGCCGCACCCGGGTGCGTTTGCATTGCGAAGCCGGCCCGGACCGGGCCCGCCTGCGATCCCGCACAGGGGCGCATCAGCCAACGGAAACCGCAAAGATGGGAATGAACATGCTGGAACTGCGCGGCTTTGGCGGGCTGATCGTGCTGGCGCTTGGCCTTTGGGCGCTTGTGTCGATTTTCGGATCGTCCGCATCCACCGGGCGCAAGGTGTTGTGGGCGCTGCTGGTCATCCTGCTGCCAGTGCTCGGCTTCATTCTGTGGTTGCTGTTCGGGCCACGCGCCGCGTCGCGCAGCACCTGATCCGCCACCTCCATTCTGAAAGGAGACCCCGATGAACAAGACGCTTTCTTCGCGCACGACCAAGGCGGCGTCTGCCGTCCGTGCCAAAACCGGCAAGCTGGCGGATGACGCGGAGAATGCCGCAACCCGTGCACGCACCGGCGCGCGGGGTGGTGCGTCCAAAGCCCGCGCCGCTGTCGCCGACCGCGCCGATGAAATGGCTGATGGCTTGAATGACGCGGGCGACGGCACGGCAAGCCTGCCGCGGGTATCGGACGGGTTCCCCGACGGTGTGTCGCGGATCAATGACAGCCCGGGCGGGCGCGGCCTGTCGGATGTGATGCAGGACGCGCAGGATTTCGCCCGTCGAAACCCCGCCGTGGTGGTCGTCGGCGCGCTGATTGCCGGTCTGGTTTTAAGCCGCGTGGTCCGCAGCCCGGACCGGAAGCGCCGCTGATGAACGACCGCCCGCAGCATGACACGTCTCCGGTGACGGAGGTGCTGCGTCTGGCCTCGAACTTGCTTCGGGGCGAAGTTGCTTTGGCGCGGGCCGAGATCGCGCAGAATTTTCAGGCGGCGGCTTTTGGCCTTGGCCTGATTGTGACCGCTGCCGTGCTGTTGATGGTGGCGGTGAACCTTGCTGCTGCTTCGGCGGTGATGGGTGTGGCGGCGGCTGGCGTGCCCGACGTGTGGGCGCCATTGGTCGTGGCCTTTGGCTTTGCCGCCCTTGCGCTGCTGCTGGCGCGTATTGGTGCGGCGTCGCTGCGCCTGTCGCGGCTTGCCCCGAAACGCACCGTGGCCCGTCTGCGCCGCACCGTTGAAATTTTGAAGGAGACGATCACAAATGACCCGCAAACGTAGCGCCCGTTCCAACGAAGCCGACGTAAACCACGACCGTGAGAAATTGACTTCTGCCTTTGAATCCCTGCTCTCCCGGTCCACCATAGACATGCTGACCCGCGAGGCGATGGGGCTGTTACGCTCCAACGCGGATGTTTACCGCCATGCCGCAAGCACAGCCGTGCGCCGGAACCCTCTGGCTGTGGCCGTTGCAGGTATCGGCCTTGCATGGCTGTTTTTTGGCAAGGGCCAGCCGGACGATGAGCCGGAAGAGGTTGAAGACCACCGTCCGCGCAGCCGTACCGTTGCCGCGATGGTGCGCAACCGGATGGACGATGACCGCTGGTCCGACAGTCTGGATCGTCTTCGCCGCACCGCATCCTCCCGTCTGCGCACGCTGGAAGAGGATGCCCGCACAACCTATGACGGATTGCGCGACGATGTCACCGACAGTGCCGCCGACGCCCGCGATTTCATGAGCGAACGGGCAGGCGTGCTGGCCGATCTGGCCGACGGCATGAAGCGGCGTTTTGCGCATGGGCTTGACGATCTGTCCACGTCAGCCCGCGAAGGTATCGTTGCGGCGCGCGAGGAAGCTTACGCCACCCGCTTGCGGGCAGAAGATGCGTTGGGGCGCGGCGGGCGTGAGGCCAAGCGCATTGTTGAAGATCACCCGATGGTGGCCGGCGCCGTGGCTTTGGCACTGGGTGCCGCATTGGGCGCCGTTCTGTCGCGCAACCGCAGCGCAGACGCCGGGGGCGACCTTGAGGATGACCTTGAGCACGACCTTGAGGATGACTTCGATGAAGCCGATGATGATGCATTGGAAGATTTCCCCAAAACGCTGGAGGATGCTCAGCAAAGCTGGCGCGATCGCAAGGCCGCAAAAGGACGCCGTGCCCGCAAATGATTTGACGACAGTGCGATATGCAGAGGGCGGCCCAGGCGGGCCGCCCTTTTTGTTGTTGCATCACGGGTCTTTGGCATGAAAAGGCCCGCTTGCGCGGGCCTTCGGATGCGCAGCGATGTCGTTAAAGTTTGCCGTAGAAGTCATCGACCTCGCGTTCGGCGACTTCTCTGGTGCGGCCGTATTTCTGCTGGATCAGCCCGATCATTTGTTCGCGCTTGCCATTCACCTTGTCCAGTTCGTCATCGGTCAGGTCGCCCCATTTCTCGACGGCTTTGCCCTTGAGCTCTTTCCATTTGCCTTCGATTTGGTCCCAGTTCATGGCATTCTCCTTGGCGATTTAAGGTGTCAACGCCGGAACAACGCGTTGCACCCTGTCTGGTTCCGCCTTCTTCACAACTATAGCTGCCCGAAATTTCCGGAATATGGCGGCAGTCAGCGGAGCTGGCCAGGGGAAGCATGGTGGCGGTTTGTGCCCTGATCGTCACATCATGGCTTCACGCTTGCGCGGCAGCAGGCGGCCAGATTGCTCGCCCGCGTTCATGTCATAGGGCAGAATGATGCCGCGCCGTTCGTCAGGCTGTTTTGCGGCATTGTCCCATGCCAGATCGCGCCATGTGGCCAGCGCCGTCGTGCTTTCGAAAAACGCCGGCGCGGCATCGCGGGGCAACCAATGCGTCATGATCCGGCGGCGCAGTTCGGCCACTTCGCGCGGGGTCTTGAGATAGACACCGGCCTCAGTGTCCAGGTTAAGGCTGCGGCCGTTCAGGCTGGCGGACGACACAATCGCCGCGTTTTCATCAAACACCGACACCTTGGCATAAGCTTGTATGATCGGTTCACCGCGGGTTCGGTCATGGTCAGGCCCGCCGGGGTGGCGCGGCTGTGCCCCACCGCCAACAAACACCCGGTTTTCGAAACCTTGTCGCAGAATGCCCAGGGCGCGGCCCTGAAGATAGGCGCCCATGCGTGCGCCGATACCGTCACGGCCTTCATACGCCGAATCCTTGGGGGCGGCGGGCAGAATCAGGATCATCTGCAAAAGCGGTTTCGCGCGGGCAAGATCGGCGAACAGACGGGCCAGCGGGCGGTCGCTGAAAAACTGCGTCTCGATATAAATCAGGCTGTCGCTGCGCCGCGCCAGCGCGACATGTGCAGTGGCTATTTCATTCGCCAGATTTTCCGAACTGAAGAACGGCAGTTCAAAAGCCCGGCGGCGCGACAGGGTGCGCAGCAGGCGGCGCTGCGGGCCAGGGGTCTGCCGGCCAGCAACCACAGTCTGAAAGGTTTCCAGATGCGCCTGCGCTTCGGCGACCACCGGACCTTCCATCATCAGTTGCACATCGTGCCAGGTTTCCGCGCCGGGGCAATTATCTCCGGGTGTGTGATAGCGGCGCTCGTCCAGATCCAGCCCGCCGAGATACAGCTTTTTTCGATCAAACACCGCCAGCTTCTGATGATGCGTGCCGGGGAACAGGCGCGGCAGATGTGCCAGGCGCGGGCGATAGCGGCCATCAGTGCGGCGGCAAATCTGTTCGGCCAATCCCGGCATATCGCGCAACGTGGCATCTTGTTCCGCCACTGGCAGGCGGTTCAGCCAACCCGTGGTGCGAAAAAGCCTTTTGATGACATATGGCCAAAGCATCAGGCGCGGCAGCACCCCGGTTTCGGCGGCATGCATCGCGGGCGAAACGCTGAGCCTTGCATCCGGCTCTGCGAGGTCCGCAGCCGCGCGCAGCATCCGCACCGATTTCCAGGTGCGCCGGTGCTGGGCTGTCCGCATGATGGGATCGAAATCGGAAATAACGATGTTGATCGCTATTCCGCGCTGCAACGTGTGCAGGATCAGATCAAACCATGTCGCACCTACCGCCAGCCCTTCTTCGGACCGCAACAAAGTTGCCAGGTCAAACACGCAGAAACTTGCCCACACTTCGGTTTGCGCGTTCAGAAAAGCGCGTTCCAGTGCCGGAAATGCTTCTGCTGCCGACAGAAGAATTTGTGCCGAGGTGCGTACCCGGACGGTTTTGCCTGCCTGCGTCATCTGCCTGTTCCCTGACGTCGCGAACCCAACGCCGGTAACGCAGCCGTGTTCCGTCAGATTTGTCTGCCCGTCAGCCTTTTGTACAAAAAATCCGCTATGCGGTCTCGTTTCGCACTTCGGCTTCGTTACGGGCTTCGGCTTCGGCCAGCGGGCGCACATCGAACGTGACACGGAGGTTGTAACCCGTCTTGGTTGCGATCGTTTCCACCTGACCGCCGATTTGTTGGGCAAAAGCCATCAGCAGCTGCGCACCAAGCCCGGTGCCGGTGTCGAAACCATCATCCTCGCGCGGGTGGATGCCGACGGTGTTCGACACCTCCAGCACAGCGCCGGTTCCGCCCTCGCGGCGCAACGCCACGTCAAGCCGTGGCGTGTCGCCATTGTTCGCACCGGCATATTTCATCGCATTGGTCAACGCTTCGGTCAACAGCAAGGAAAGCGGCACCGCCTGATCCGGGGTCATGCGCAGATCGACGATGCTGGTGGTCACTTCTATCCGGCGGCCCGGCCCGGTGGCCAGTGTCACCACTTGGCGCACGATATCGGTCAGCAGTTCGTCGGCGCGGATATCGGTCAGGCCCGACGTCTGGTAAAGCCCCCGGTGGATCGTCGCCAGGCTCATCACCCGGTCTTGCAAACCCTTCATCAGAAACTTGGCTTCGGGTGATTTGGCCTGCCGCATCTGCATGTTCATGATCGACGCGATCAATTGCAGGTTGTTTTTCACCCGGTGATGCACTTCGCGCAGCAGCACCTCTTTTTGATGCAGGACGTCTTCAAGTTCGGCTTCGTCATGCAGGATTGAATCGGTCATCTTGTCGAACGCGAAGCCAAGCTGGCGCAACTCAAGCGGCGCGCCTTCAAGCTCGATGCGCCCGACCATCCGGTTTCCACCGGCAAATGAAGTAATCGCACTTTGCATGCTGCGAATATGCCGCGTGACCAGCCCTTCCGTGCCAAGCCATACCACCAACAGACAGGCGAGCCAGAATACCGTCGGAAGCACCGCAGAAGGCAGCGCCTTCACCAGCCAGACGGACGCGCGATCGGACGGCCATGACCCCAGCGCATAAAGTGTGCCCGGCACGATGGGCACGACGGAAAACGCCCGTTCACTGCCATCGGGTGTGGATGTGGTAAAGGCAAGATCGTCTTCGCCGGCCAACGCTATCAGAGCGCGGTCGCGCGGCAGCAGCGCGGCTGCCGCTTCAAGCCCGACCGATGAGGTCAGAACCTCGCCCATTTCGTTGAAGGTCATCATCACCGGCGGCACCGCGCCCGGGGATTTCACCTTCTGCCCGGTCAGCGTGCTGTGCGGCACCGAGATAATGAGCATTCCCACAAAGCTGCCAGCGGCATCATTCACCGGGTGGACGATGCCTACCACGGCGACTTTCGACACCGGGCCTTTTTTGTTGACGACAAGTGTGGCCTTGGGATCGGCCATCACGGCGAGAAAACCGGGAACCGTGCTGAAATCAAAGGGTGCGCCGGTCGAAGAACACTCCATTTTACCGTTCAAAGGCACAAAACCAACCAGCGAATACACTTCGGCCTCGCGCGCGATGGCTGTCATCATCGCCGAACAGGCGGCGGGGTCGTCGATAACCGGCACCACCGCGTTGGACAAAGCGAATGCCGCACCGCGCGCGCCCTGAATCGTGCGCAGCTCATCTTCCGCCGCGCGCATGGTTTTGCCGGTAAGCGCGGCTTCGGAACGCGCGCGCACTTCGGTCAGAAGGGCGGTAGACTGCACAACAGCCACCACGCCAAACGGCAACAGGGCAACGGTCAGCAGGAATGCCAGCCGAAAGCCGATCTTTTCGGTTACGCGACGCAGCCAACCGAGGGCAGGCTTCATGCGGCTGTCATCCCTGACCGGGACATCACGGCCAGCGTTGTGCTATCGACGCCCGCGAACATCTGTTCGCCGGGTTCCAGATGCAACATTGCCGCCAAACGCGCCCTTGCCCGGTTCGCCCGGCTTTTTACCGTGCCGACGGCCACGCCCATCATGCCCGCCGCATCCTCGTAGGAAAAGCCGGAAGCGCCCACCAGAATTAACACCTCGCGGTGTTCTGGTGTCAACTTGTCAAAGGCGGTGCGGAATTCGGTAAATGCCATGCGTCCGTCATGATCCGGTTTGACGAACAGACTTCCCGCATGAACGCCTTCGGGGTCCGCAACTTCGCGTCGGTTCTTGCGTTTGTCGGAATAGAATGTGTTGCGAAGAATGGTGAACAGCCACGCCCGCAGGTTGGTGCCTTTGGTGAACTTGTCGAAATTCGTCCAGGCTTTCACGATGGTGTCCTGGACCAGATCGTCGGCGGCCGCCATGTTGCGCGTAAGGCTGATGGCAAATGCACGAAGCGCGGGAAGATGCTCGGGAAGCTCGTCTCGGGGATCACGGACGGCCTGGGGTTCATTGCTGGTCATTTCTTGGTGTCCTTCTCGCGCAATTGCGCCAGAAGCTGTTTGAACCGATCAGGAACTTCCTGCCCCAGCGCCTCTTCATAGACCCGCTTCAGATTCTCGTCGATCTGTTGCTGCAATCCAGCTTTGTCGCGTTCCTGTGCCATCTGTTCCAACATCTGTTTTCCGATTTGTGTATCTTCCGTGGAACCAAACGTTGTATCAAGCGTTTAGTTCCCGCGAAAACACGCACAGGGGAAAATTTTCATGCCGTCCGACTCGATGCCCGAACAAGCCGACCTTGCGACTCTGATCGGGACAAATCTGCCCTACCTGCGGCGTTATTCCCGTGCGCTGACCGGCAGTCAGGAAACTGGCGACAGGTTTGCCGCAGCCACCCTTGAAGCGATCCTGGAGGATGCGTCGATCTTTGACGCTGCCGATAACCCGAAGGTTGCATTGTTTCACGCATTTCATCTGGTCTGGGCCAGTGCCGGTGCGCCGCTTGGCGAACCCGACACCCGGCTTTCCGCCAGCGCCCAGGAACACATGGCCGATCTGACCCCCAACACCCGTGAAGCGCTGCTGCTGCACGCCATCGAAGGCTTCCTTTACAGCGAAATCGGCGTGATCATGCAGATTGACGCAAGCGAGGTGGATGAACTGGTGGCTACCGCACAGCGCGAAATGGCGCAGTCTGTAACAGGCCGCGTGATGATCATCGAGGATGAAGCCATCATCGCCATGGATATCTCAGCCATCGTGCACGAGATGGGCCATAGCGTGACCGGCATCGCGCGCACCCGCGCCGAGGCGGTTACACTGGCGGCGAAGGAACAGCCGGACCTGATTTTAGCGGATATCCAACTGGCCGACAATTCCTCGGGGATTGATGCGGTAAACGATATCCTGAAGAATTTCAGCGATGTACCGGTGATTTTCATCACCGCCTTCCCGGAACGCCTTTTGACGGGCAAGCGGCCGGAGCCCGCCTTTCTGATCACGAAACCCTACGCCGAGGATCAGGTGCGTTCGGCCGTCAGTCAGGCGATGTTCTTTGCATCAACCGAAACACTGGTCGCCTGAAACGGCCCTGTGGTGGAAAGACGGCCCCGGCGCAACTCCGGGGCCTTTCGTTTACTTCGCAGTCGCCCGCAGCATCCACGCTGCTTTTTCGTGGAAAGCGGAGCGCCCGGTCAACAGATCGGCCGTAACCGGGTCTTTGTGTTTTTCGGCAAGCTCCACCACATCGTGCAGCCGCTTGGCGACCTTTTCATGATCGCTTACCAGATCTTCAACCATCGCCTGCGCGGACGCAACCTTGGGAAGATCCTTGATTACGGATGCGTCCATTATTTCGCTCATCTGCATGGGCGCCAATTGCCCCAAAGCGCGGATGCGTTCAGCGATGGTATCCGCCGCCGCAAACATGTCTTCGTATTGCACTTCGGTCAGGTTATGGACCGAGAAGAACATCGGCCCTTCCACATTCCAGTGATAGGCGTGCGTCTTGAAAATCATCCGGTAGGTATCGGCCAAAACACCGGTCAGCCCCTGAGCCACCGGTTTTACGTCGCGTACACCTGTTTTCACGGCTTCGGCGCTGGGAACAACATTCATTGCGTCTGGCATTGCGCGTCCTTTCATCGCGTGACCACTCCGGCCACATCAGCAAAGCAACGCGGTCAGGCCAGTCCGGTTCCCTGGGGTGTCAGGGTGCGGCGCAACAGGTTTGTCACCATTTCCGATGTGAAAGGCCGCTCAAGCACCCACCAGCCTGGCGCCTCGCCCCGGTTTTCGGCGTCATCGCCCATCAGAACGGTCCGGCTGCCACGGGCTGACAGTGCATTGACCAACGCGCTGCCTGAAATATTTTCGGGAGACACGGACAGAAAGGAAAGCACGACCTTTTCCGGTACCGCGTCAAGCAGACGCAGCGCCTCGGCACAAGTCTGCGCAAGAACAACACGCGCGCCGGGGTCATGCTCGGCTATCGTTTCAGCCAGATCGCGCGCGATCAGCACTTGCTTCAGCACGATCAGATAGGCCGCCCGTTCTTTTTCCACCGCCGACATGGGGAACTCCTTATCTTGCCAGGGTATATGGAACCAATTTTCCGGACCGCGCATTAAACTGCGACATACCTGCGCGAAAAAAAACGAGATCGTAATGAGCCCTGTTGCCTGCGCTGCCTGCCCGCTTCGAAAACGCCCGTTGTTCACGCCCTTCACGCCCGAAGAAGTGGTCTTCATGCAGAAATTCAAAGTGGGTGAGCTGATTGTGGACCGTGGCACGACGCTGCTGATGGAAGGGTCCAACAGCCCACAGTTGTTTACGGTGCTTCGCGGGCAGGGGATACGTTACACGACCTTGGAAAATGGCCGCCGTCAGGTCATAAACTTTCTTTTCCCCGGCGATTTTGCAGGGTTGCAGGCCGGCCTTATGGGCGAGATGAAACATTCGGTCGAATCGTCATCCGACATGACGCTGTGCGTTTTCGACCGGGCAGAGTTGTGGAACATGTTCCGCTTGCAACCGGGGAGGGCCTATGACCTGACGTGGATTGCGGCGGTCGAGGAGCATTTTCTGGGTGAAACCATCGCATCAATCGGCCAACGGAATGCTGAGCAACGGGTCGCGTGGGCGTTGTTGCGGATTTATGAACGACTGGCGGCGGTGGGTCTGGTGACCGAGGCCAGCGTGCCCCTGCCGTTTCGCCAGCAGGATATGGCCGATGCACTTGGTCTGTCGTTGGTGCACACAAACAAGACGCTGGCACGCCTGCGCGAAGCTCAGATGGTCAATTGGCACGACGGTCGGCTGCACGTGCGCAACCGCGAGGCGCTGGCCAAACTGGCGCTGGTTGATCTTGAACGCCCCGAAATCCGCCCCTTGATGTAGGTGCGCTGAACTGCTGTCTGTAGGTTGAACATGGCGTGGCTGAAAACGGCTTTCGCTGCCCGGTTGGTGGACCGGAGCGGCGATGAAGACAGGCGTGTGCGGCACCGCGTCCCGCGCATTCTTCGACCTGCCCCCCACGGCAAGAAGCCCCGGCAATCGCGGGGCTTTGTTCATAAGGATTGTTGCTTGGCGATAAGAGCCACCGCCAGAGTGTGAGGGAGAAACACTCTGGCGGCGCAGGAACCGGCGGATCAGGGAGGCTGGGCGATGGGGACGCACCATCCACCGGGTTACCTGAAGAACGTACGGACTGCCGTTCCGGTTCCCGACCGCACAGACGATTTTTTATGCTTTATCCGGTCAGCCCTGATCCCCCCTCGCGCAACCCCCTTGTTACGCTTCCGTTAGCGGGCACCAGTGGAATCAGACAGGCCTGTACGGCATGATAAAGATCGGGCTTGCCGGTGAATACCCGGGCCACGGGTTGCAGGGCGGGGTCCAGTTCCGGGAACCAGCTGCCGCCCTCGCGGTCGATGAAATGGCCGGCAACAAAGCCCCAGATCCGGCGATACCATTCCTCGAACTGCGCATCGCCGCCGACCTGCCGCAACACCGATGCCGCGGCAATGCCTTCCGCACAGGGCCACCAGTAACGGTCCTGGCGGTCAGGCTTGTCGTCCCAGCCGAGGGTATAATAGAAACCCCCGATGGCATTGTCCCAACCGATCGCACAGGTGTGCACGAACAGGGCCTCTGCCGCATCATGCATCCAATCGCGCTGCTGCCCGCCAAGCTGCCACAGTTGCACCAGAAGCCGCGCCCATTCCAGCGCATGGCCCGGCGTGGTGCCCGCAGGCCGAAACATCGGGTCGCCCGCATAATTGCGGTCAAGCTGCCACTGGCTGTTGAAATGTTCCCCGACGCGCCAGCCTTCGGCACGCGCATGGCGATTGATGATCAGATCGGCGATGCTCGTGGCCATGTCCAGATAGGTCCGGTCGCCTGTCGCTTCGAACGCGGCCATCAGGGCTTCGGTCAGGTGCATGTTGGAATTCTGGCCCCGGTAGTCGCCAAGCGGTGACCAGTCGGAAGCATATTCTTCGGTTGCGGCACCCGCCCGGGCGTCCCAGAAACGCGCCAGCAGGACATCTGTGATGTCCTCCAGCAGGCGATCAGCGTCGGGATGGCCCGCGACCTTGGCCGAAGATGCCGCCAAGAGAACGAACGCGTGTCCGTAGGCCTGTTTGGTGTCATTGACCGGCGCACTGTCGCCCACCCCCCAGAAATACCCGCCTTGCGCCACGTCACGGTGGCGCTGCCACAGGAATTCCATTCCATGGTCGATCATCCGGTCCGCCCCCGGCAGGCCCAACTGATGCGCCATGGTGTAGCAATGCACCATCCGCGTCGTCTCGTGCAGGTGGCGCAACTGGCCATCTGCGCCTTGCACCGCGCGGCCTGCGGTATCCAACGGATAAAACCCGCCGGTCGGGTTCAGCGAGGGCAGAAAGAAATCGAACAGCCCGCGCGCCTGATCCAGCAGCCACAGCCGGTGCGCCGGGCGCTGTGTGAAATCGGGGCCGCTGGTGCCGACCCAGCGTGCCGTTGCAAAAGGTTCTGCGGTCATGATGTCACCCATATCCCGGCCTTATTCATCGAAAGCGGAAGGGATTGGTTGCGTGCGCCTGAAAGTGCTGTAGATTCAAGCTGCTAGACAAAAACAAACGGCAGCATCGGACGCACGCATGGGTGAAACGTTATTTC
>Ga0105050_10004942_pt1 | contig 17424 bp, 19 predicted proteins | sample FRY01_FD_78088 | JGI IMG/M metagenome (GOLD analysis project Ga0105050, IMG submission 78088) | Freshwater microbial communities from Lake Fryxell liftoff mats and glacier meltwater in Antarctica - FRY-01 | ecosystem: Environmental > Aquatic > Freshwater > Ice > Glacier meltwater ... | reverse complement strand
GGGGTGTTCGACACCAGAATCCCGCGCTGGCGGGCGGTCGCCACGTCGATATGATCAACACCGGCGCCATAATTCGCGATCAGCTTCAGTTGCGGCCCCGCCTGCGCCAAAAGCCGCGCATCGATCTGATCGGTCAGCGTCGGGACCAGAACATCCGCCGTCGCCAGCGCCGCAACCAGCGCCTCGCGGGTCATCGGCGCATCATCGGCGCGCAATGTGACGTTGAACAATTCGGTCATCCTGGTCTCGACAACCTCGGGCAACCGTCGCGTCACGACAACACTCAAGCGTTTCCCTGACATCCGTGGCGCTCCCTTGCTTTCATTACCGGCAGTTATCGGGCAAATTGCCCGCAAGGGACGCGCGGCACAAGAACAACGCGCCCAGAGGTGCGGGAATAAAAGGCAGTGAGCAGGTGAATCAGCTACGGCATTTGGTCCTGACGATCTGGGCGATGGTGTTCTGCGCCATCGCGGGGAGCGTCGCGGCACAATCCATCCGTCCGCAGATCAGGCCGGATGATCTCGCCATCCCGGCCACCGCCATCGTCGTCGTCCCCGAACCGGCTGCAACCGTTCCGGCCCCGGCACCGACAGCAGAACCCGCAGCGGCCCCGGCACCCGCGGCGGTCCGCGACCCCAATACAGGACCGGAAACGAACCTGCCTCTGCCGCGCTACGTCTCGCTCAAGACCGATGAAGGCAACGTGCGGCGCGGGCCGTCGCTCACACACCGGATCGACTGGGTATTCCGGCGCGAAGATATGCCGCTGCAGATCACAGCTGAATACGGACATTGGCGGCGGGTGATCGACCGCGAGGGGCTGGGCGGCTGGGTGCATTACTCGCTCCTCTCTGGCAACCGGACCGTGATCGTGGATCAGGATATGCTGCCACTCGCCTCGCGGCCCGATGCGAACGCGCCCCAGAACGCGTTGCTCGAACTGGGGGTGATTGCGCGGCTGGGCGAATGTCAGGCTGACTGGTGCTGGATCAGCGCAGGCGGCTATCGGGGCTGGGTGCCCAAGTCCGCACTCTGGGGTGTCGACGCAGAGGAAATCCGCGAATAACTCCGGTTGCCGTCAGACCTTGATCGGGGCTAAGGACGGCCATGACGCGCAAGCCTGCCTCAGACAGCCAACTCAACCTCTCCGCCGGGCTACTTTCGGTCACGGTGGCGCTTGTTCTGGTGCTGGCCAAGATCTGGGCCTTTTCCGCTACCGGCGCCCTCTCCATCGCGGCCACACTGGCGGATTCGGCCCTTGACCTGATGATGTCACTGGGCGGGCTAGCAGCTATCGCCTATGCGGCTAAACCAGCAGACGAAGATCATGCCTTCGGACATACCTCAGCCGAGGATCTGGCCGCTCTCGGACAATCGGTATTCATCCTGATCTCCGCAATCGCGATCGCCACGGCTGCGGTGTTCCGGCTCCGGGCCGATACGCCGCCGGCACTTGCATCCGAAGGGATCGGTATCGCGGTGATAGCTTTTTCGATCCTGCTGACCGCCGCACTCGTGCTGTGGCAACGGCATGTGGCGCGCTCCACCGGCAGCAAGGTCGTGGCGGCAGACAGCCTGCATTATCTGGGTGATCTCATTCCCAATGCCGGGGCGCTGCTGGCACTCTGGGCCTCGGCGCAATTCGGGCTGATGCAGATCGATTCCATCGTTGCGCTGGCAGCAGCCGGAATCATGGTGATCGGGGCGCTGCGTATCGGCAAAGGCGCGTGGGACGCGCTGATGGACCGGCGGGCCGACCCACAGGTCATCGCGGGAGTCGCCGCCATCGCGCGCGGCTTTCCGGGGGTACACGGGTTTCACGACCTCAAGACGCGGGTCGCGGGCAGCCGGATTTTCATCAACCTGCATGTCGAACTCGATGGCTCGCAAACGCTGGATCAGGCACATAGCATCGGGGCGGCACTGCGGCGGGCGATCATTGCCGAATATCCGCGCGCCGATGTGATGATCCACAAAGACCCGGTCGGGGTCATGCCGCATCCCGAAGATCACCGGCACGACCACACCCACGAACCACGGCGCTAAACCATCAGCGCAGAACACCCCGCACTGTCATCGCGCGGGAATAGGCCCACAGCGCGATCAGCACCGCCGTGATCGCCAGACTGAACCACACCGAGAAATTGCCCATGACCTCGATGCCCGACGGATCGGCAATACCGTAACTCCAGATCGCAGTCACGAGCATGCCAGTGATCGAGAGAGCAAAGGCCAGCGCAGCCTGCCGCGCCCGCATGAGGATCAGTAGCGACCCCAGAACCGAGAACCAGACTCCCACCGCCCATGCCGCATCCATCCAGATCGGGCGGGCGTCGATAAACGCTCGCTGCGGTTCGGTGAGCATCGAAAGATAGGCCTCATTGCCCAGTTGGGTCATCAGGTAATCAAAGGCGCCACCACCATTCCAGATCAGCGCCGCAAACCCGATCACCCACAAATGCCACGGTGCGCGCATGCAATCCCTCCCCTTTTAATGCAGCGGCAGAATAACACGGTTTCCGGGCATTTGTGCGTAAAATGCAAGCCATCCACAATGTTCAGGGTGCAACCCCTTGATCATCGACGGCCTGCGGCGGCGGCAAAGCGGAAATTTGCCAGTGCCTCGGTAAATGCTAGTGATTATGCTCGACCGCCATCCGCTCCAGATCGACCATTACGTCAACCGCCACCGCACCCGCCTGTTCAAATACAAGCGTGATGGTAAACATCGCACCCTGTTCGAACGGTGCAGTCAGGCCCATAAGCATGACATGGTTGCCGCCCCGCGCCATCAGGATTTCGCCATCCGTGGGCAGGTCAAAACCCTCTTCGACATGGATCATCTGCACCACACCATCCGCATTCTCGCGATGGGTATGAAACTGGACCCGGACCGCCGCATCTGAACGGACATCAATCAGGCGGTCAGCGGCGCCACCTTGATTCCGGATCACCATATAGACCGCGCCGGTCATGGCACCCGCACCGGCTGAAATGGCATAGGCGTCCTTCACCTCGAGCCCTTCGGCCCATGCAGGCAGGGCCAGCAACATTGCGGCAGTCGCAGCAGAAAGAATTGTCTTGAACGACATGTGTCGTCTCCTTGATCTGAGGAAATGGGCTTGGTTTCAGGTCAGATCAGGACCGGCGGCGCGCGGGCGGGGGGCAATCCGCAAGAATGTTCAGAATGGATCAACGCCGTTTGCGGCACCGGCACCGGCAAAGCGCGGCGCTGCGGCTGTAGCAGAACCAAAGGCTCGACCGGCACGGCCACCATCGAGGGCGCGCAATCGGGGCAGAAATGGCCCGGGCCGGCTGGCTTCCCTTCGGCATCCAGCATGATCGCAACCAGACCACCCCCGATACAAAGCACGGCATCCGGTCCCGCCAGCATCTGCGTGCGCGCGATGGCAAACTGCGGCGCGCTCAGCGACAAGAGCAGCGCAAGGATCAGGGCGAGTTGGCGGGTCAGAAACGACATTGGCCCGGTTACCACGGCTTGTGGTGCTGTGAAAGGCAGGGTGGGTTGAAACCCACCTTACCTGTCAACGCGATGAACAGCTCTGCGCCAAGCCTCTGGACACAGCAATGCGGGCCGATATGTAGGGGCCATGCAATCGCCCCGCTCCCCTCTGCCCCATGCAATAACGGACTTTGCGCTTGCCGTGGCCACCGGCGACCGGCGGGCGCTGGCCCGCGCCATCACACTGGCCGAGAGCGGGCGGTCCGATCACCGGGCTCAGGCCGAGGCGCTTTTGTCGCATCTGGCCCAGACCCCACCCTCCGCTGGCCGCCAAGCCCTGCGCATCGGCCTTTCCGGCACGCCCGGTGTCGGCAAATCCACCTTTATCGAGGCTTTGGGACTGCAACTCACCGACGCGGGCCATCGCGTCGCCGTGCTTGCGGTCGACCCTTCCTCCGCGCGGTCCGGCGGCTCGATTCTGGGTGACAAGACCCGGATGGAACACCTCGCCCGCGACCCGCGCGCTTATATCCGGCCCTCCCCCGCGCAGGGCGCACTCGGCGGCGTGGCCCGTCGCAGCCGCGACGTGGTGGCGCTTTGCGAGGCGGCGGGCTTTGACATCATCCTGATCGAGACGGTCGGCGTCGGTCAGTCCGAGACGATGGTCGCACAGATGGCCGATGTGTTCGTGCTGCTGCTGGCGCCAGCTGGTGGCGACGAACTGCAAGGGGTCAAACGCGGCATCATGGAGATGGCCGATATCGTACTGATCAACAAGGCCGATGGCGAGCTTTTGGCACAAGCCAACCGGACCTGCGCCGATTACGCTGGCGCGTTGCGCCTGATGCGGCACCGCGCACAAGACCCGGACGGAGTGCCACTGGCGATGACCGTCTCTGCGGTCACCGGCGCGGGGATCGGCGAGGCCTGGTCAAAGGTCGCAGAGCTTGCCACATGGAGGCGACAAGCGGGGCATTGGGACCGCACGCGCAGCGCACAGGCAATATATTGGTTTCACGAGGAATTGCGTCACGCCCTACTGGCGCAACTTGCGGGCGACGCCAGCCTGCAAGCCCGCCTTGTGGACCTCGAACTGGCTGTCACCAGCGGGCAACTCACCCCCGCCGCCGCAGCCGCCGCCGCAGTAGCACGCGCAGAATCATGACCCATGAACTGGTCTTTGACGGCGCGCATCTGCGCGCGGTCCTGCATCCGGGCGATGCAAAGCAACTCATGGTCACCTTCGACTTCCGGCAAAACGGCAAGAACGACTTTACCGTCACGGAGCATTCCACCCATTTCGCACGGATGCAATTCGCGCAACTTTCGGTCAAGACGCGGGCCAACGACTGGTTCATCAACCCGGACACGCAGGCGCTGGAAGACGCATTGAGCCAGCTTGGCCAGCGCTTCGAACGGGTTAACATGCTGGGTTATTCGATGGGCGGCTACGGCGCGCTGCGCTTTGCGCGGGCGCTGGGGGCGGTGTCGGCTGTGCTGATCTCGCCGCAAGTCTCGATCCTGCCAGACCTTGTGCCCTTTGATCCGCGCTACCGGGCCGAGGGGCGGGGCTTTGATCCAGTGCTGGGTGATTTGACCGAGCGGGCGCATCCGGGACTGCGCGGGCTCATCCTGCTCGACCCCTTCGCGCGGGCCGACCTGCAACATGCCCAGATGATCCAGATACTCTTTCCCCGGCTTCAGGTGGTCCGCCTGCCATTTGGCGGCCACCCCGCGAGCCTGGTGCTGCGCGAGACGGGCAAGAACGGCGCGATCCTGCGCGCCGCTGTCATGCCAAAGGCCAAAGCCAGCATTATCACGCAGTCGCATCGCGATGGGCGGCGGGAAGCGACAGGCTACTGGCTCCGCATGGCGCTGCATTGCGCGAAACGCCGCCCGGCGCTTGCCGCCCACGCCTGGAGCCGATACGCCGCGCTGGGTGGCGCACCCAGAGCCGAGCCACAGGATGATGCTGGCAACTGACCCCGACGGCACCCGGTCCATGGCGCGAAATCCGGTTGACGGCACCGGGGAATCCCCGTAATTCGCGACAACTGAATTCACGGCTCTGCCTGCGCAGGGCCCCGAACGTTTTGAGTGGACCCCCGGCAAATGCCGGTTTGGTCCGGGACACGAAGGACTAACAAAATGGCACGCCGCTGCGAATTGACCGGAAAAGGCCCGATGTCTGGCAACAATGTCAGCCATGCCAAAAACAGGACCCGCCGTCGGTTTCTGCCCAACCTGCAGGATGTGACGCTGATCTCCGACACGCTGGGCCGTTCGGTCAAGCTGCGGATTTCTGCGGCTGCGATCCGCTCGGTGGATCACCGTGGCGGGCTCGACGCATTTCTCGCCAAGGCGAAAGAGGACGAACTGTCCGACGACGCGCTGAAGCTGAAGAAAGAAATCGCCAAGGCGCTGGCCGCCTGAAGCAGTCTCTGCTTTGAAATGACAGGCCCGGCCGCGCAAGCGACCGGGCTTTTTCTGTTACGCCGGGTGGGTTGAAACCCACCTTACTTTCCCGCCCCCAGACCCGACAGGAGCCCATGCCAGACGCCCTGCCGCCAGACGCCCTGCCGATCGACCCGGTCCTGCCCGATCTGATCACGGCACTGCGCCGCGCGGGCCGCGCCGTGCTGCAGGCCCCCCCGGGTGCGGGCAAGACGACGCGGGTGCCGCTGGCGATGCTGGCGGCGGGGCTGACACCTGGCCGGATCGTCATGCTGGAGCCGCGCCGGCTCGCCACCCGCGCTGCTGCCGAACGCATGGCCAGCGCTTTGGGCGAAACCGTCGGTACCACCGTCGGTTACCGGATGAGGGGCGAGGCGCGCGTCAGCGCCGCAACGCGGATTGAAGTCGTCACCGAAGGCATCCTCACCCGGATGATCCAGTCCGACCCCGAATTGCCCGGCATCGGTGCTCTGATCTTTGACGAATTCCACGAGCGCTCGCTCAATGCCGATCTGGGGCTGGCCCTCGCCTGGGAATCGCGCGGCGCGCTGCGGCCAGACCTGATTTTGCTGGTCATGTCCGCCACACTCGACGCCGCCCCGGTGGCCAGCATGCTCGACGATGCCCCCATCATCACCGCCGCAGGGCGCGCCTATCCGGTTGATCTGCACTGGCGCGACCGGCCCCTGCCCGCAGGCAGCCGACTCGAACCCGCAGTCGCCGACCTGATCCTGCAGGCGTTGACAGACACCACCGGCGGCATCCTCGTCTTTCTGCCCGGCGAGGGCGAAATCCGGCGGACAGAAGCGCTGCTCAAAGGGCGGTTGCCCGCCGGTTGTGTCGCCCAACCGCTCTACGGCGCCATGCCCTTTGCCGCGCAACAGGCTGCCATCGCGCCGCAAGCGACAGGGCGCAAGCTGGTCCTCGCCACCGCCATCGCCGAAACCTCGCTCACGATCCCCGACATCCGGGTGGTGATCGACGCCGGCAAGGCGCGGCGGGCGCGGTTCGATCCCGGCTCGGGCATGTCGCGGCTGGTAACCGAATCCGTGACCAAGGCCGAAGCGACCCAGCGCGCAGGCCGCGCCGGTCGCGTGGCCCCCGGCACCTGCTTCAAGCTCTGGACCAAAGGCGAGGATGGCGCGCTCGCCGCCTTTGCCCCGCCTGAAATCGCTGCCGCTGATCTGGCCGGTCTGGCGCTGGAACTGGCGCTCTGGGGCTCCGATGACCTCGCATTCCTGACATCCCCGCCCGATGTCGGCCTGACCCGCGCCCGCGACCTGCTGCGCGACCTTGGCGCATTCGACAGCGCAGGGCACATCACCGCGCATGGGCGGGCGCTGGCCGCCCTGCCGCTGCATCCGCGCCTTGGCCATATGCTGCTGCACGCCGGATCACAGGCCGCACCACTGGCCGCCCTGCTCGCCGAACGCGACCCTTTGCGCGGCGCACCGGTGGACCTGAGCCTGCGCATCGGCGCGCTGCGCGGCATCCGCGGTCCCTTCGAGGCGAACCATCAAGTCCTTGACCGGATCAAGGCCGAATCCACCCGCCTCGCCCGCGGCCTGCCCGACCTGCCCGCGCTCTCCCTCGGCGCACAGGCGGCGCTGGCCTATCCCGACCGGATCGGGCTGCGGCGCAAGGGGGGCGAGGCGCGCTATATCCTGTCAGGCGGCAAGGGGGCGGTGCTGGCCGCCGATGATCCGATGGCCGGGGCGCGGCTCATCGTGGCGACCGATCTGGACGGCGACCTGCGCGAGGCGCGGATACGGCAGGCGGTGCAACTGGATGAGGGCGACCTGCGCGCACTTTATGCGGACCGGATCAGACGGATCACCCAGTGCCAATGGTCGCGACGCGAAGGGCGCGTTATGGCGCGGCGTCAGGAACAGTTCGGCGCACTCGTGCTCGATGATACCGTCTGGGCGGATGCGCCCGATAGCGACATCGCGCTGGCCATGCTCGACGGTGTGCGCGATCTGGGGCTGCGGATCGAGGGCGCGGCGGCGCTCTTTCGGGCAAGGGTGCAACTCGCCCGCGCCAGCCTGCCCACATTGCCCGACCTGAGCGAAGCGGCGCTGACCGACAGCCTGCAAGACTGGCTCCTGCCATGGCTCGGCGGTGTACGGACCGCAGCAGAGTGGCGGCGTTTCGACCTGCTTGGGCCGCTGCGGGCCCTGCTCGACCACGGCCAGATGCAGGCGCTGGACCGGATCGCACCGCCCGCCTTCAGCACCCCGCTCGGGCGGCATGTGGCAATCGACTACAGCGGCGAAACGCCCGAAATCACCCTGCGGCTGCAGGAAATGTTCGGCGTGACGCAGCACCCTATGATCGGACAGACGCCGCTGCGGGTGACGCTGCTGTCACCCGGTGGCAAACCGTTACAGACCACGGCAGACCTGCCCGGTTTCTGGGCGACCTCCTACAGCGACGTGCGCAAGGACATGCGCGGGCGCTATCCACGCCACCCCTGGCCCGAGGACCCAACCGTGGCGGAACCAACCCTGCGGGCCAAACCGCGCGGAACATAATGCACGACCCCGGAAACTTTTGCGCAAGATTTGAGTTTTACAAAGCAATCTGTTATGGTTGTGAAAATAGAAACGAGCAGCCACCGTCAAAAACAAGTCAGGCCAGTCATGAACCCGTCCACCAGCCCTGCCTCGGCAGCGGTGCCAGACCGCCATATCAAACCCGTCCATGCCCAGCTTGCGGCGCTCTGCTGGCGCAAACTGAATGGCGAGCGTGAGGTGTTGCTGGTGACATCCTCCACCGGGCGCTGGATTCTGCCCAAAGGCTGGCCAATCAACGGGCTGCATCCCGGCGATGCGGCACTGGTCGAGGCATGGGAAGAGGCCGGTGTGAAAAAGGGCAAGGTTGACCGCAAACCGCTCGGCGCCTTTCTGGGCGCCAAACGGTCACTGGCAGGGGATGACGAGCCTAGCGTGACCAAGGTATTCGCGGTCAAGGTGCAGGAAACCGTGACCGATTACCCCGAGGCTGACCGGCGCGACCGGATCTGGGTCAGCACGGCCAAAGCGGCCGAGCTGGTTGACGAAGACGGCCTGCGCGAAATCCTGCGGGCCTTCTGACCGGCAAGGTGGGTTGAAACCCACCTTACGCTCGCGTCACGCCCCCATATAGTCGCGCTTGCCGACCTCGATCCCGTTGTGACGCAGAATGTCATAGGCGGTGGTCAGGTGAAAATAGACCTGCGGCAGGCTGTAAAGGCTATAGTAATCCTGCCCGCTCATCCGCATCTCGCCACTGCGCTGCGCCAGCACGATCTCGCGACCCTCCGCGCCTTCAAACGCCGCAGCGTTGACCCCCTGCAAATAGGTCTGCGCCGTGGCGATCCGGGTCTGCAACTCGGCAAAACTCGTCTCGACATCCGGAAACGACGGCACATCGCTGCCCGACAGGCGCGCCGCCGCGCGCACACAGAAATCACAGGTCAGCTGCACCTGACGGGTAAAATGCAGCATGTCGGGGTAAAGCCGGAACTGCAGCAGCGCCGCAGGGTCGATCTTGCGCGCTTCGGCATGCGCCTCGGCCTTGGTCAGAATATTCGACAGCGCCGTCAAGGCGCGTGACAAGGCGGGAACAGGAGAGTGCATTGAGAGGATCCTTGGCTGAAGAGCCGTGCCACGCACAGCAATAAGGCGATGTAACCCGGCGGCACGGCGTTTGAAAGCGGCGTCAGCGCTTGCCCCCTTGGCAGGCTCAGGGCCAACACGCTACCCTCGCCCGACGGGCATGCCGGCCTTCAGGAGCAATTCCCATGGCCACCGAAGCCGCCGCGCATGGCCCCGACCTGATCGCCATCGTCACCCTGCTGGGCGCTGCCGTCGTCGCCGTGCCCTTGTTCAAACGCATCGGTCTGGGGTCGGTGCTGGGCTACCTCGCCGCCGGTCTGGTGATCGGCCCCTACGGCATCGCCGTGTTCAGCGATGCCAGCGCGATCCTGCATGTGGCCGAACTCGGCGTGGTCATGTTCCTTTTCATCATCGGGCTCGAGATGCAGCCTTCGCGGCTCTGGTCCATGCGCCGGGATATCTTCGGGCTCGGTCTGGCACAGGTGCTCGTCTGTATGGCGCTGCTCTCCTCGGTCGGCGTGGCACTCGGCTTTGACGCAGCACCTTCGCTGATCGCAGGGACGGGTTTCGTACTCACTTCCACGGCAATCGTCATGCAGCTTCTGGGCGAGAGGCGCGATATGGCCACGCCCAAGGGACAGCGGATCATTGCGATCCTGCTGCTCGAGGATCTGGCCATCGTGCCACTGCTGGCACTGGTGGCCTTTCTCGCACCCGGCGGCGGCGAGGTGACGCTCAACGAAAGGCTGATCAGCGTGGCCATCGGGCTCGGTTCAGTCGCGGCATTGGTGCTCGCCGGGCGCTATCTGCTCAACCCGCTCTTCCGCATCCTCGCCGCCGCACAGGCACGCGAGGTGATGACGGCAGCAGCACTGCTCGTCGTGCTGGGATCGGCACTCGGGATGCAGCTCGGCGGGCTCTCCACCGCGATGGGGGCCTTTCTCGCCGGGGTGCTGCTGTCCGAATCCACCTTCCGGCATCAGCTCGAGGCCGATGTCGAACCCTTTCGGGGCATCCTGCTCGGCCTCTTCTTTCTCGCTGTCGGCATGTCGCTCGACCTCGCGGTGATCGCGGCGCAATGGCAACTGGTCGCAATCTCCGTCGTGGCCTTCCTCGCGCTCAAATCCATCGGCATCTATGGCGTCGCCCGCGCCTTCCGGGCCAGCCATGGCGAGGCGCTGGAGCGGACCGCCCTGATGGCCCAGGGCGGCGAATTCGCCTTCGTGCTCTACGCCGCAGCCCTCGCAGTCGGGCTGATCAACGCCACCGACAACGCGGTGCTGACGGCCGTCATCATCATCTCCATGGCGCTGACCCCGCTCATCGTGATCCTGCATGACCGGTTCCGGCCCGCCTCCGCCGTCATTATGGACGGGATGCAGGCGCCCGAGGATCTGCGGGCACAAGTGCTGCTGATCGGCTTTGGCCGCTTTGGGCAAATCGTGAGCCAGCCGCTGCTGGCACGCGGCTATGACGTGTCGATCATCGACACGGACACTGAAATGATCACCGTCGCGGGGCAAATGGGGTTCAAGGTCTATTTCGGCGACGGCGGGCGGCTCGACATCCTGCACGCCGCCGGGGCCGGACACGCGCGCGCCGTGCTGATCTGCATCGATGACAAGGACGCAGCCACCCGCATCGCGCATCTGATCAAGGACGAATACCCCCTGATTCCGGTCTTTGCCCGCGCCTATGACCGGGGCCACGCGATCCAATTGGCCCATGCCGGGGTCGATTACCAGATCCGGGAAATGTTCGAATCCGCGCTGGCCTTCGGCGTCGAGACACTGGCCCATCTGGGCGAAACCCCGGACGTGATCAGCGACACGATCAGCGAAATCCGCCGCCGCGACGCAGAGCGTCTGGCCATGCAACTCACCGGCGACATCTATTCGGGGCGGGAACTGCTGCTAAACAATGCTACGACGGGAAATCACTAAACCGCGGGCATTGATCAGGCACCAGACCTGACCCGATAGCCAAAACTCTATAGTACCGCCCTCAAACCCCCAAACACCACCGCATCACCGCCTTCTGGGCGTGCAACCGGTTTTCCACCTCGTCAAAGATTACCGAATGCGGGCCGTCCATCACTTCGGAAGTGGCCTCGTCATCGCGATGCGCGGGCAGGCAATGCATGAAAAGGGCGTCAGGCTTGGCCCCCGCCATCAGCGCGGCATTTACCTGATAGCCACGCAACTGGTTGTGACGGCGTTCACGGGCCGAGACGGGGTCATGCATGCTGACCCAGGTATCGGTGACCACCAGATCAGCGCCCTGCACCGCGCGGTGCGGGTCGCGCTCGATGGTGATATTCACCCCCTGCGCGCGGGCCTCGTCCAGAAACACCTGCTCAGGGTCCAGCGTCTCCGGCCCGGTAAAGGTCAGATCAAACCCAAACCGGCCCGCCGCATGGGCAAAGCTGGCAAAGACATTGTTGCCATCCCCGGACCAGACCACCTTGCGACCCCGGATCGGGCCGCGATGTTCCTCGAATGTCATCACATCCGCCATGATCTGGCAGGGATGCGTGCGATTGGTCAGACCGTTGATCACTGGCACCGTCGCGTGCTCGGCCATCTCGAGCAGGGTCTGCTCCTCAAAGGTGCGGATCATGATCAGATCGACATAGCGCGACAGCACACGCGCCGTATCCGCGATCGTCTCGCCATGCCCCAGTTGCATATCCGCACCCGAAAGCACCATGGTCTGCCCGCCCATCTGGCGGACACCCACGTCAAAGCTGACACGGGTCCGGGTCGATGGTTTTTCAAAGATCAGCGCCACCATGCGGCCCGCCAGCGGCTGTTCATCATCCGGCATGCCGCGCGGACGACCCGCCCGCGCATCCTTCATCGCGCGGGCATGGTCGATCATCTGCCGTAGGGCTGCTGCCGGAGTCTTGTTGATATCGAGGAAATGTTGCATCGGTTCTGCTTTGTTAGCGAAAGCCGGGGGTTTCCCACCCCCGGACCCCCGTGGGATATCTAAGGCCAAAAGATGAGACAGACAGATCAGGCCGCATCGGGCCTGATCGACGCTGCAGCAGCATCGAGCCGCCGCAGGGCTTCGGCAATCTCCGCCTCGCTGATGTTGAGCGGCGGCAGAATACGGATCACGTTATCCGCTGCTGGCACGGTCAACACTTCCGCCGCATAGCCCGCCTTGACCACATCGGTGTTGGGCGCGCGGCATTTCAGACCCAGCATCAGACCGGACCCGCGCACCGCCTCGAATACCTGCGGATGCGCCGCAACCAGCCCTTCAAGGCCCTGGCGGAATTGCCCGGCACGCCGGTTCACATCCGCCAAAAACGCGCCGTCAGCGACGATTTCCATGACCTTGGCACCCACCGCACAGGCGAGGGGATTGCCGCCATAGGTGGAACCATGCGTGCCTGCAGTCATGCCTGCGGCCGCGTTCTCGGTGGCCAGCACCGCGCCGAGGGGGAATCCGCCACCAATCCCCTTGGCCACCATCATGATATCCGGCGTGATCCCCGCCCATTCATGCGCAAAAAGCTTGCCGGTCCGCCCCATGCCGCACTGCACTTCGTCAAGGATCATCAGCACGCCCGTCTCGTCGCACAGATCGCGTAGGCCCTTGAGGCACTGGTCCGGCACCGGCCTTATCCCGCCCTCTCCCTGCACCGGCTCGATCAGCACCGCGCCGACATCACCTTCCCGGATCGCGACGTCCAGCGCTGCATGATTACCCCATGCCAGATGCGTGAACCCGGGCAGCAGCGGGCCGAAACCCTTGGTCATCTTCTCCGACCCCGCCGCCGCGATCCCCGCGGCGGAGCGGCCATGAAACGAACCCTCGAAGGTGATGATCCTTGTCCGGTCCGGCTGACCTTTGTCATACCAGTATTTCCGCGCCATCTTCACCGCGAGTTCACAGGCTTCGGTGCCCGAATTGGTAAAGAACACCGTATCGGCAAATGTCGCCGCCACCAGCGCATCGGCCAGCCGTTGCTGTGCCAGGATCTGATAGAGGTTGGACACATGCCAGAGCTTGCCCGCCTGCTCGGTCAGCGCCGCGACCAGCGCCGGATGCGCATGACCCAGCACATTGACCGCAATCCCGGCCCCCAGATCAAGGAAGCGTCGGCCATCCGCCTCGGTCAGCCAGACCCCCTCCCCCTGCTCAAAAGCCAGCGGTGCACGGTTGTAGGTCGGCAATATGGAAGCGATCATGGAACGGTCCTTGAGAATAAGCCCCGTTGGTGCCGGAGCGGCAGAGCCAAGTCAACGATTTTGGGATAGATGGGCGCAGGCAGGCAGCAGACGGGGTCAGCGTCGGCGTCGGATCAATCTTGCTGCTGCAAAGGTCATCATTCGGCTTGCATACAGCCGCCACCGGCAATTGCAAATCAAAAGCTGTTTCAGACTGGCGGCAAATACTCCCGCCGGAGGCACCGCGACGCGCGGCAGCGCGGCGCAAGACAGCCCAGTGCGCCGCAGGCGCTCCGCCAGGCTACGGCTTGAGCCGATACCCCGTCCGCAACCACTGCCAACATAGGGCCAGCACCGCGATCGTCACCGGAACCACCACCGCCATCCCGCGCAAAGGCGGACTATCCGACACGCCGAGTATCCCGAACCGCACACCGTCGATGATATAGAAGAACGGGTTGGCATGGCTCATCGCCTGCATCACCGGCGGCAGCGCCTCCACCGAATAGAATGTGCCTGACAGAAACGCCAAGGGCGTCACCACGAAATTGGTGATCGCCGACAACTGGTCGAACTTCATCGCATAAATGCCGGCCACCAGACCCAGCGCCCCCATGAACACCGATCCCAGCAGTACAAATCCCAGCGCCCAAAGCGGATGCGCAATGCCGATACCCAGAAACAGCCACAGCCCCAGCGCGATCACCACCGCCACCAGCATCCCGCGCACCACGGCGCCCGCGACATAGCCGGTGACCAGTTCCGCCGCCGATAGCGGCGGCATCAGCGTATCGACGATATTACCCTGCACCTTGGCCGAGGCGAGCGAGGATGAGGTATTGGCAAAGGCATTCTGAATGACGGTCATGGTCAGGATACCGGGCGCGATGAATGTCATGAAGGGCAGGCCCATCACATCGCCCCGGCCCGGTCCTACGGCCAGCGTGAACACCAAGAGCAGCAGCCCCGCATTGATCAGCGGCGCCATCACGGTCTGCGACCAGACATTCATGAACCGGCGCACTTCGCGCAAGGTCAGCGTCCATGTGCCCAGCCAGTTGACCCGGCCAAACCGGCGCACCCCCGCTGCATAGCCCTCCGCCATCGTGATACCTCCGCCAGACAGGGCGCTTGTAACCGCTGGGCGCTCAGCCGCAACCGCCACTCTGCGGAACTTGACCGATCTTGGCCTTGATCTTGGGGCCATGTGATTGTATCTCGGCACGTCGCGTCTAGAATGACACGAGAACCGTAATTCCCTGCCGCGCGCATCCCCCGGGCCCCTGCCCCGCGTTGCGCCGCCGCAAACCCCGACCGGAGGTAGCCATGTCCTGGACCGATGAGCGCGTCGAGACGCTCAAAAAGATGTGGGGCGAGGGCCAGTCGGCCAGCCAGATCGCCAAGGAACTCGGCGGCGTCACCCGCAATGCCGTGATCGGCAAGGTGCACCGGCTTGGGCTCTCCAACCGGGCCGGCAGCGGCACGACACCGCCACCGCCCGTCAAACCCGCCAGCGCCAAAGACAGGTCCGGCGGCAAACCGACGCTGCATGAAGAGGACCTCGATCCGGTCGCCGATGCGGCGCAGGACGCGCCCGAGCCGGTCGAGGCTGCCGCTGACGAGGATGACGACAGCAGCGACACCGATGATGTGATGCCGATCAGTGCGGCCCGCCGGGCGATCATCCCCGCCGGTCAGCCGCTGCCACCGCAGCCTTCGCTCAACGAGATCAGCCCCGAAGCACTCGCCAAGGTCAACGAAGTCGAAAAGACCGCGCGCAAACTGACGCTGATGGAACTGACCGAGAAAACCTGCAAATGGCCGGTCGGCGACCCCGCCACCGATAATTTCTGGTTCTGCGGCCTGCCGGTGCAACAGGGCAAACCCTATTGCGAAGCGCATGTCGGTGTCGCCTTCCAACCGATGAGCGCGCGACGCGACCGGCGGCGCTAGGCCGCCTTGGCGGCTGACTGGGACTTGATCTTTGCCGCGCGCCCCCCGCCTTGGGGGCTGCGCGGCGATCCCTTGCTCTGGGACGAACTCGCGGCAAGCTTGCGAGGGACGGCGCTGCCGCGCAACGCCGCAGACAGGCAGGCCATGCTAGAAACCGCTTGGACAGCACTCACCGGCCATCCCGTCAACACCGACATAGCAACGATCCAGCTGGACCGGCTGGACTGCGGCGGTCAGTCGGGCGGACTTGTCTCGCCCGGTTTCTGGCGCGAAACAGCATTTCCCCTGCTTCTGGCGCGCCTCAGCAGCATCAGAGAAACCTAAAGCCGGATCAGCGGCATCCCCATCAGGGCCTGCGCAAATACGGCCATTGTCAGCAGGACATAGGCAAAGGCCAAAAGCGGCATCACGTCCGCCCGCAACCCGCGCCGGTCGATCCAGAGCCCGGCCAAGGGCAGCACCTGCATCGCATGCAGCGCCAGAAAATGCGACGGACGTAGATCACCCACCGCCGCGGACCAGCCAAACAGCGGGATCGTGGCCGCATCCGGTCCGGGCAAACCGACGTGATGGCCATCCATGCCACCCAGCGTCATCGCCGTGATCATCGTCAGAACAAAGGTCAGGACAAAGCCATATGCGATGGCTTGCCGCAGCGCCGGCCCCAGATCCGCAGCCCGGTCGCGCCACACAACGACCCCGGTGACTGCAACCCCCAGCACCAGCAATATCGCGCCAAAAGCCATGACCGTGCCATACATGATGGCATTATAAGGGGTCGAGAAATTGAAATGTGACGCCTCACCCAATGCAGCCTGTGCGATAATATAGGCCATCTCGGCAATCATCGCGACGCCCATCACTGCCACGGTCAGGCGCATCACGCGGCCGTCGCGCCACGCCGGCGACAAGCGGGCCTCGACCAGTGCCAGCGTGGCAAATAACACCACAAAAGACAGGGCAAACTTCACCGGCTTGGCCCAGACCGGCACCCCATCGAGCAGGCGCGGCTCGACCAGACCCCAAAGCAGCAACAGGACCAGCAAAGCGGCTGAGGCGGCGGTCAAACTCGCCAAGGGGCGCGGGGCGGCAGGGTTCATCATGAGGGCAATCATCAAATGGCTCCTTTCAATTGCGGCTGCGGCAAACGCAGCGCAGCTTCGGTCAGCAGGGCCAGCACGACGCCCAGAGGACCAAACAGAAACACAAGGATCAGGACTGGAGCCTGCACCAGCCGGATGATCCCGGCACGGTCCATCCGTCCGGCCATCATCGCGCCAACCATCAGGTCAAAGGCGAGATAATGCAGCCAGCCCGCAAGTAGCAGCCAGTCATCCGTAAAGAGCTGGCGCAACGCATCCAGACTGTCGAACCCGCCTTGCGCGCTCGCAAAATGGGCGAGGATCAACACGGCATAAACCAGTGACATCGCCAGCGGGATGATCAGACCGGGCACCCATAGCATCACAGGCCAGCGGCGCGGAGCGAGGATAAGAATTGCCCAGCCAAGCAAGGCCGGGACAATGACAAGGTCAAACAGGCTATCAGGGGTCAAATGCGGCACTCCCTTACAATGTAACGAGACTAAACTTTCCAGTGGAAATATCCTTGCAGCGATTCGCTTGCTCTGTCCAGTTCAAATGTTTACAGTAACTCCCAAGCACCCCAGCCGATAACGGGTTTTTGTCAGTTTGATTTGGGTCTCCTTGGCCATTGGGCGCCTTAATTTTTGTGTGTGGTCGGAATTTCATGGCGCTGTGATGATTTCTCT
>Ga0105050_10004928_pt1 | contig 17450 bp, 16 predicted proteins | sample FRY01_FD_78088 | JGI IMG/M metagenome (GOLD analysis project Ga0105050, IMG submission 78088) | Freshwater microbial communities from Lake Fryxell liftoff mats and glacier meltwater in Antarctica - FRY-01 | ecosystem: Environmental > Aquatic > Freshwater > Ice > Glacier meltwater ... | reverse complement strand
GAGCGGGTGAAACACAAAGTTTCTCACCCAAAAGCTTTGTAGATATCGTTTTGTCAAAACCCACACATTGTCCAGACTTACCAGCTCTATGTGTGGATACATTGTCAACAGATCTCGATATGTTTGATTCGGCACACTATTGAATACCAAGTAACATTTCCCTCTCTCTGCTGGTTTCAATGAGAAGTATGCCGATTCCACTGCATGCAAACCCAATAGAGTTACACCGATACTATGCCCTACAAAAAACCACACATTAGTCCGCTGAGGTTTAGCTGACTTCATCCCATCCACTATAAGGGAAAAAGTCGTTTTTATCAAAATACGCTATACGAAACACATATGTACCGCACTATTCTCTTACGCATTGAAAAGATGACCGGCATTGATGCAACCTATTTCGTATCCAATGGTTTTTGGGTAACTGCCAACCAAATCATCTCGCTGTGCGGATCGTTGCTGGTCACCATAGTTTTTGCACATCTATTAACATTAGAGCAATTTGGCAATTATCGCTATTTGGTGGCGCTCGCAGCGTTCTTTTCAATGTTCTCGCTCAACAGTATCGGCCAATCCATCATGCAGACAAGCGCTCAGGGCAACGCCAACTTTTTCAATTATGCCATTCGCCTCAATCTATGGTACAGCATAGGTACCGTCACCATCAGTCTCACGGCAGGAATATACTACGCCGTCAACCACAATTTGTTGCTCGCTGGAGGATGTCTCATCATTGCCATACTCCAGCCACTCATCAGCACACATTTTAACATCTTTAGTTTGCTCGCCGGGCAAAAGAAATTCAAAGAAGCATCGGTGTTTCAGACCATCAGAATCAGCATCATCACCGTGGGAAGTCTTTTAACGATCTTTTTCACTCGAAATGTGTTGGTTATTTTTTTAGTATTTCAACTGCTCCAACTCATAACTGGCTATGCGGGATATCTTCGTTTTAAACCCATGCGCACATGTCCCGCAGAGCTCACTGAGGAGATCAGAAAAAAGTACACCTCTTTTGCCCTGCATCAGAGTATCCAGAACGGCATACTGAATATCGCCCAAAGACTCGATGCAATTGTTATTTTTCAATATCTCGGCGCTACACAACTTGCGCTGTATGCCGTTGCCTTTATTATCCCGGAACAACTAAAGAGTATGGTAAAAAATGTAAGCACATTACTCTTTCCCAAATATGTACACTACAGTGAAGAGCAGTTTCAACGCAGTATTCCAAAAAGAAGTCTTCAGCTTTTTATAGTGTTGTGCCTTCTGACGTTTGCCTATATCATCTTGGCTCCTTTTGTATTCCAAGTACTATTTCCAAAATACCCGACCGCCCTCTTCTACTCACAATTACTTGCATTGACCATCCCCACCTCAGCATTATTTCTGGCACAAAGCGCCCTCAAGGCTCAGACCAAAAGTCGCGTGCTGTATCATATTCAGATATCGAGCGCATGTATCAAAATTGCACTCATGCTCCTTGGAACCTATTTCTTCGGCATTCTGGGAATCGTCTATGCTTCTATAGTAAGCGCATATATTGAAATGGCGCTCTACATACCTTCCTACATACAAAAACGCAAAAGGCCATAGCGTTAGTCTTCAAAAACTGCCGAGAACAAATACCTACCTTCTCCCGCTATTGGCACGGTATGTATATTCGCGCCGTCAAAATAGCGTTCAAATATTGCTACACTACCACGCTCTTGCAGATCGATATGTACTTCACCAACAAAAGCGTGCGCAATGCTCCTTGTGTCAACTCCCGCAAATACTGAGAACTCAGCGCCCTCGATATCAAATTTGATGAGATCGGCGTACTCAAAACCATACTTTCTAAGGAGGGATGGTAGCGTGATGAGTGGTACCAACACCGTACCCACCGCATCTGGTCGAGCCAACGTAGAGTGTCCCAGAGTACTCGTGGTGAGATACAGCTCGATAGTTCCTTCGTCGTCACCAACCGCCATCTGCACTGGGATAATAGTAGGTATATTAAAAGTATTTTTTATAAGACGATCAAAATTTTCAGGATTTGGTTCAACTGCAATAATGGTTGCCAGCGGAAAACGTGCATGGTAATAGAGCGCGGTATCGCCATAATGCGCACCGAGATCCACAATGACTTTCGGCTCAGGTACCGAAACCAACGCATATTCTTCAGCAATAAAAATCTCCCGTAGCACTGCAATGTCCATTGGGTAGCGGAGATACATGGGAATAGCCACACCATTGAACACAAAATCAAATCTGAGATCGGGTAGAGTTCTAAGACACTTTCGAGAAACAACAAAGTACCATAATCTGAGAAGTAACAGCGTACATCTGCCATAATATGGCCCCGATAGTCTCAGCGTCAACGTAGGTATTGTTACAAATAATGTATACATGTCTCTATTCTAAAAACTTCCCCGGCACAGGCTCTCCGACAACAACCATCGTCTCATAAAATTTATCTGTGTATCTAGATAAAAACCTGTAGAGCAGATTAAGAGCTTTCTTTTTAAAACTTTCGATATGCAAATCTCCGAGGGTATACACCACACCGAATGAAGTGACGTCCCAGCCACATTTTTCAAAAAGACGAAATATAGTTGGTCGATTGAAATAAAATGTGTGGTCAGGGTTTGTTGGTGGCTCGAGACGAGCGAGCTTTCCTGCAAGAACAAAAAGGTTGAATGTATTGGGGGTCGAGAGAATAATTTTCCCTCCTGGCACAAGGTGTCGTTGTGCGCATGCCAGAAAGAGTCCTGGGTTCGTAATATGCTCGATAAGATCAAGGGCAATGATAACATCAAATCTTTCTTCAAAGGAAAAGTTCTCTGCGCTGGCATGCTGATACTTACTCGGATCAGAAAGCCGAGATTCGTCGTATTCGATATCGACACCCCATACGTGAGGAGTAATTTCACAGATGAGTTTGTGTGGCCACGTCACACGGTCTGGTGCGTGCGCTTGCCCCCAAAACCCAACGTCCAAAACACGATCTGTGGGCTTAATAAGAGACCTCACCAAATCACCCTTATCCTTATATCGCGTAACTGGTATTTCGTACCACATAAGACACCGATTATACTCTCGGTAATAAGCCGCAATGCGCGCGTGCAGGGCTTGTATGCTATGGTCTCTTGTCACACAATTTCTTAGTCGCATCCCTATTTCCAAGCGTTGCTCAGGCAAAAAGGACTCAAGGGCACGAATACTTGCAACAAAAGAAGCTACGTCGTCTACCACAGGACACAATACGTGCCCGTGCTTCTCATCAGAAAACTCTTTGCGAATAACATCTTGATACGACTCGTTCGAAGAAATAGTAGGAAGTTCACATGCCATTGCCTCAAGAAGCGCCTTGTCGAGGCTTTGATTTTTATAGGCGTTTACAAAACAAGTATGATCGCCAAGCACCTCAGGCAACTGCTCTTGTGTTACCCCTCCTTTAAAAAAAATCAGGCTCTCTAGATCCTGTTCCTTCACAAGATCGTGTAACGATTGCGCATATATGTCATCCTGCACAGTGAGAGGAACCCCGACAATAGTAAGGGTCGCCGTACTGCCCTCTTTACGAAGTTGTGCAAATACTTCTATAAGCAGCCTGATATTCTTTGACTGAGATATTCTGCTCACGGTTATCGCCCTGCACCCGCGATCTATTATTTTTTGTTTTGCCACAAAGTGCTCGGTGTCTATACCCTGACCAACAATATGAATTTTTGACGAGTTAATCTGACATCCTTGTGGAGTTGAAGTAAAAATATGATTAGTCATTTTTTCTGCTACACGAAGACCCAGGGTTACTGCGCCATGTGCATACCACAACCCCACTTCTTTTCTGAATAATTTCCAAAATAACCCTCCGAGAACGACATACTCCGGATTCATATGCACGAAGACCTGGTCGTATGAATGTCGATACTTCCAGATGAAGGAATAGAATTTGGCGAGATACTGCATGCGTGAAGCGTGTTTTTCTTTTCCCAAGCTGTGGATGAACACATGTGAGGGAAGTGAATGTTCCCCTTCTTTAAGACATATCACATGTACCTCCTCTGCGTGCAAAGCAAATTCTTCAATCCAACGATGAAAAAAGCCCAGAACTGGATCGTTCCGATCGACAATTTGTGTGACAATAAGAAGACGCATGTGTTTATTTGGTTGCAAAAAAACAATATCCCATGGGGTAAATAGCTCGTGCCTGTGGGCGCACTTTAAGAAAGAGGTAGTCGCACGCCAGTGCTTTGAGCGACAGCAGTACACGGATAGGTCTTGGTAGTGAAAGCACAAATACATTTAATCCGGCGAGAAATGGTCCTGCCCCTATCGGCACCACTTCTATATTTTTGAAACCTTGCGCTTCAAGAATTTTTCTCAACGCCTCGTCAGTGTACCTAAAAAAATCATGAGGATCTGGGTGGTACCGTACCAAAAATGGCGTGAACCCTATGAGTCTGCCATCCAGAGAGAGGGTGCGGTGTACTTCTGAGACAAGGTGCTGGTAGTGGAAAACGTGTTCAAGCACATTTAATAAAATGACCGTGTTGAATGTGCCTGTAGCATATGGCAATGCATCGCTTTCAAAATCAATGGTCTTTGCAATCTTGGGATCAAGAACTTCCATCTGAGTGTCGGGGGCACGCATCATGAAATCAAGGTATTTCATATTTGACCCACATCCAATATCGAGAGTGCGCCCAGAGAGTGTTTCCTTTCTCAGCCGCTCATTGAGATAGATCCGAACCAGCGATTTATCATTCCAAAGCTCTGAGATGAGCGTGCGTATGAAATTCATATTGATGCAAGTATGCCACAAAAACCAAGAGCGAGAAATGATGAAATTACAGCTCCCCGTTGTGTATCAGAGCCCATGTGCGCACATAGGCCTCCCGGTTACCAAAAACGGTTCGGGCATCTTCTTTACCAGCCTGTCCATATGTACATCGTCTGTCAGCATCCCCTGCCAAAGAAATAAGCGCATCAGCAAAAGCATTCTCGTCTCCAACAGGGACCACGCTCCCGTGCACGCCATCTTTACACACTTCTCCCGCACACCCTACCGCGGTAGTCACTATCGGAAGTCCGCACGCCATCGCTTCAACGAGCACACGCGCCCACCCCTCATAGTTTGACGAAAGTGCGTAGATATCTGCGGTTTTCATGAGAGAAACGACATCTGTAGCCCACGGCATAATTGTCACTGATTCTGCAAGTCCGCACTGTGCAATTTCTTCTTGCATTCTTTTTTCCTCGCTCCCTCTTCCAACCAATACAAGTCGTGCTTTTGGATTTTCCATATGGAGTTTTTTAAATGCTCGCACTAAAAGCGTCAGATTTTTCTGAGGAACAAAACGCGCGACCGAAAGGACGATGCACGATGCCTCTGGGTACAGCGCGCGCAAATCTGTAGTCACTGCTATTTCTTGAAGTGCAGGAATGTCTGTATAGACAGGAAGTGTCACTATGCGCGATGCAGGAACGCCGAGGTCCTGTAGGTGTTCGTGCACCCGTTTCGAAACCGCACGCACACGGTCGGCTCTCCGCACGAGAAACCGCGCGACGTAATACCAAAGAGCATTTCCACGACTCTCCTGCCTCCAATAGTCTCCTCCAAAAATATCGCCATGTTCTTGTATGAGGAGCGGATGTCGGGTGATCCACCTTAAAAGATACCCCACCACTCCTGCCCCCAATGGATCCTGTGCAGAAATACACCATCGTGTCCCCTTTGGTGACGCCCTCACAATACGCACCCCCAAAAGAGCCGCATCAATAATTTTCCCGATATGAAAAAAAGAATTCGTGGGGTACAGTGTCAATTTTTCACTCACACAATCTTCCTTGAGACCGTGTGATTTATCTGAAAAAATAATCATGTGGTGAGATGCAAGTGCCTCCGAACACACACGCATACGCTCTCGCTCAGGATCACCATGTATAAAAAGATGTCGTCCGTAGCTAATACTCAGTACGTGGGTATTCATATTCATATGTCACTGCATGGATTTTGTAAGTACTGCGGTAACATCGCGCACCATACGCCCTATGGTAAAAGACCGCACTCGCTCGCGCGCATGTAATACCAGCGTACCTCGCAGTGACGCACTTCGCATAAGACGCAGGAGCGCGTCACGTAGCTCTGCTCGGTTGTTGTACTCCACCAAAAGTCCTTCTTGTTCATGGGTGATCAACTCTCTGTTGCCACCAACTGACGTAGTGATGATAGGAATACCGAGATCCATGACCTCAAGAAGCTGATGCGAAAAACCTTCGTACGCCGTATTAAGGACAAACATATCTACTCCAGAAAGAGCGATTGCAAGGGTTTCTTTTGGTTGACGATCAACAAAACGTACACGGTCGGGCACCCCCCGCTCCAATGCATAGGTCTGAAGAGCAGACCGCTCATGTCCATCACCTATAATAACGAGGTTCACATCAGGCTCTGAGGAAGCAAGATCGGCGATAACATCAATAAGCACACGAAACCCTTTCCACGGCACCAGACGCCCCACGCTCGCAACGACGACGCCTGTGTACCCAAGCATCTCTCTAATGTCTTCTCGGTGCTCTGTCACCTCTATGTGGCTAAATGCCGTATAAATAACTTGGATATCCTCCTTCGCAATACCCCAAGCACGCACAATGCCTTTCATGTACTCGCTTGGCACCACGATGCAGACGGCATGACGAGCGACCAGTCGTTCCACACGCGCAAGTATGCGCACCACGAATGGTTGCCTATGTACGTTGTGTACAAATTGATCAAGGAGGAGCTGACTGCCGTAACGCCCCACTGCCTGCTCCCACGCATAGTCGCCCGCGACACGCAGGACGTATTTTTTTCTTCTGAGCACACTTGCGATGAGCGCAGGAAGCCCCACACTGACTGGGTCAAGGACATAGAGCAGGTCAACATCCTTGAGGGCGCGCACCAACAGAACCACATACATGATATGCCGGATGATCTTAGGGTACTTCCGCACCAGACTAAATGGTATCGTCACCACCTCAATCCCCTCCGCAGGGAGTTCGCGTTCAAGGATCTCAATATGCGTAGCAGGGCCACCAATTTCAGGGGGATAGAGACCTGTTGCGACAAGGATTTTCATGCTCATAGAGATGTGTGAAGATAGTATATCATCTGTATCTTGTGGTTATACTTTTGGTGTATTTTCGAGCCACAAAGCACGTAGTGCGCTACTTATTTTTTCTGCGTCATGACGAATAAGACTCCTTCGAATTGTATTCCCTTTCGCAGTACGTACTTCTTCGGTAGAAATAAAATCTCCTTTCACGCACACCGTATCATTGCCCATATTTTCTGCGTCATGCACAGGATATTCATACGCTACCGCATATTTCGCAATCAATTCTTCTGGAAGCGGATGTGTATTGATGAATATATAGTCAGGCACCCGTCCCACATACTTCTTAATTTCAGAAATATAGGTAGCGGTATCATACCCAGTCGTCTGTCCAAACTTGCTCATTAAATTTGCAATATAAATAAATGTACCTTTTGACTGCACAATAACCTGCGCAAGGTCTCCCACAACAACAGCAGCAAGCAAGCTCGTGTACAAATCTCCAGGCCCCAAGATGATGTAGTCTGCTTCGAGCAGTGCTTCACGGACACCAGACGCAAGAACACCTCTTGGTTCAACAGTGAGGTCAATAATAGTATGACTCCCTCTATCTTCAGATGGTTCGTCGATACTCGACTCTCCCACAACACGAAGGCCATCGTCATACGTTGCAATAAGAGAGATAGAGTCTGTGGTCACTGGTAGCACCACACCCTTGATATTCAAGAGACGCGATACCATTTCAATAGCAGAGTGCTGTGAGCCCAAAATCTCTCCTAAGGCTACCAACAGCAGATTCCCAAAGTTGTGGCCATTGAGCCCCTCACCACCCTTCACATAGCGATACGAAAAGAGTGAGCGCAATGACGCATTGTCAATACGTGTATCATCTGAAAGTGCCAGAAGGGCCATACGCACATCCCCCACAGGAAGCGCACCAAATTCGTCACGTAGACGGCCGGAAGAGCTTCCATTGTCAGACATCGCCATAATGGCAGTTATGGAGACTTCGTCACTATATGCCTTGAGCCCAGAGAGCACAGAGTATGTCCCTGTGCCCCCACCTATGACTACTACTTTTTTCTTAGTTTTCATACAATACAAAAAAATACGTGATACACAGTATAACGTATTGCCCGAGGCTTTGGTCGCGCGCCGAAGGCGCGCGACCAAAGCCTCACCCCTTCTTCCATTTAGAGAGCGTCACCGTAACTTCCTTCAATATCTCTCTACCATCTTCATCGCAAATCCTGACAGTGAGCTGTTTCAACAACTTACCGTCACGAATCACCACCAGAGAGACGAGAACCGACTCTCCCAATAAAGTTGGCCTTATAAAAGACAACTGTGTCGCACTGGCGATCACATACCCTGGCACCAATCGGCTGCCAATACCGGCAACACCAGCAAGAATCATCGCCCCAGGCACACAAGCCTTTGTGTTCTTCCATGGATTATGAAAATCATTGGTGTCACCTGAAAACCAGCAGAAGAGCCAGCAGGCAATCTTAGGGAACGTCAGCCTATAGACACCCTCGGCGTCAATTTTCTCAATGCCAACCCGAAACGGAGCAGCTAAGAGGTTTTGTAGAAGTACTACTGTGTTGCGCATGGCGCTCTCCCCTTTCTCACGACCATCGCAAGATTCCACTCTCGATTAAATAGGAATTACCAGATTATGTCAATCAAACCGGTGGGCGGTCGTGTTTTGAGACCCTGAGCATGTCTTCTAATTGTGCTCTCGTAATCCCTTGCTCTGGTTTGTGTGTTTCTGGCAACGCTTTCCCCATGGATGCCTGCGGAGCAATCGTCCGCAATGCATCTGCCAAGGCACTGGTATGTTCTTGGGGCGCCACACGTTTCTCTTTTTTTATTTTTTCTGCATCACTGCTGTGCGGAGGCTTGTTTGCTGACGGAGTCTGTTCTTTCTGTGAAATTCTTTGCAACACCGAACGCAAATCTTCAAGGTCTTTAGGGGGTTGCTTTTGTGGAGCGCGGTCAGCGTTGCGTGTTGGTGTATGGGTAGGAGCATCAAGTATAGCTGGCGCTAGGGGTGCCAGCTCTACCACCTTCCGCGCCTCTACTATAGGCTTGGCAGGTACCGGAGCACTGCGATACCCAGACGATGCCGTAGCTCGTTCTTTTTCAGCGTACTGTGCGCGACGAACCACTTCCTGTTTTGGAATACCGATACGCGCCCGATCTTCTCCACCCTGTGCCCCGCCACTCTCTTTCTTTTCTCGTTTCTTTACTGGCTCATGCCAGATGCGTATGAACTCTTCCACCTCAGCACGTGGGCGCGCGAAGCGCGCCCGACTCGCAGCGATAACCTGATCGGCGTGAGAAATTTCTGCATGTGGTATTGGTGGAAGTGTAACTGCAGAAAAAGGCTTTGACCCAATACCATCAATCATAAGTGTGAGGTAGATCTGCGCAAAACCAAGGTTCACTAAATCCGTTGCGGTAAATTGTGGCGCGAAGACTACCTCTAAGGTCTCTGCATCAAAAGGCCCTACTCTGAAGGAGATAGTGGTGCCTACGTTACCAAAGACCGCGTCGCGCACCTCCTCTTCCATTTGCTCGACATACTGATGCGCTATCGTAAGATTGAGTTTATATTTGCGCGCCTCTGACAAAATATTCGCGAAGGTTTCATTGGCAAATGACTGAAACTCATCTACAAAAAGATAAAAGTTAGGTGCTTTTGCCATCATCGCTGGCGACAAGTCTGCGCGCGACATTGCGGCAAGATAAATACGTGTGATAAACATGGAGCCCAATAGGTTGGCATTGGTCTCCCCCACAAGCCCTTTCGAAAGATTGATGATGAGAATTTTGCGGTCATCCATCATCTGTCGCACATCAAAGCTCGACTTTTCCTGACCGATAATATTTCGGATAAGCGGATTTGCGGTAAATTGTCCAATTTTATTTTTAATGGCGTCTCCCGCCTCCTGCATGTACCGCTCATTGTATTTTGCAAATTCATCAACCCAAAAAGAGCGTACTGCAGGGTCCTTCACATTTGCCACGACCATGTCTCGGTAGTCTTTATCTGAAAGCATGCGGTTTACCCCCAAAAGAGTCGCGCCTGGAAATTCAAGAAGTGCAAGTATGGTGTTAGAGAGAATGTATTCCATACGCGCACTCCACACATCTACCCAAATCTTTTTAAAGGTTGACATAAGACCCGACACCACGAGGTGTCGTTTGTCATACCCCACATCCTCCATCACATTAAATGACATAGGGTGTTCCATATCAAAAGGCGCAAAGTAGAGCACATCCTTGATGCGGTGCTCAGGAATATATTCAAGAAGTTTCTCTGCGCTCGCGCCGTGCGGATCCATGAAAGCCATACCTTCACCATTTTGGATATCCTGCACCGCCATATTTTCAAGCATCGTAGACTTACCCATACCCGTCTTGCCGATCACATACATGTGCTTGGTACGGTCTTTTGCCTTAATACCAAACGGCACGTCTTTACCCCGTGCATCAGTGCGGGCAAAAAGAGTTACTCGTTCTGGATCAAATGACATAGTGCTCACAGTATAACAAAAAAAGCGCTCAGCTCGTAGTATAAAAAAGAAATTGCGCCTACCTCGGCTCTAGTGCCCCCTCAGTATTGTTTTCAACAAATGCGTCTCCACGACGCTCCCCTTTCTCATTCTCAAGTGAGCGTATGTACGCTGCGCGGCGAAGCCGATACCCAGCAATCAAAAGGAGTATTCCAGCCACAATAGTGGCAGTATCCTTCCACTCATGAGGAATACCGAGGAGCGGTGTGGCGAGCACCACCAGCCCGACCAAAAAAACAAAAGATTCCTGTGACATTACGCATGAGTATACCGCACTTGCCGAGGAACCAATATCCACAGGTACTTTCTTATATGACGATAGGGCAAGGCGGGGTTGGTGTTTTGAAAAGCAACCCCTGACCGCAAGCCCTTTCCAAAACACCAACCCCGCCTTGCCCACCTTACATCTGCTCTCTAAACCCCCTCCACAATAATCACGCATTCGCCACGAACTTCATCGGGGTGATTTTCAAAATACGAAAAAACTTCAACGGCAGTACCGCGTACGACGGTCTCGTATATCTTGGTGAGTTCACGCGCGACAGCCACTCGTCTTTCTCCTTCCAAAACTTTAGTGAGTGACTCAAGTGCCTTCATCAGACGGTGTGGTGATTCATAAAATACCATGGCACGCTCACTTGCTGAAATCTCTCGAAACAAAGTCTCTCGCCCCTTTTTGTGTGGCAAAAATCCCAAGAACGTAAACTCTGAGGTCGCAAGGCCTGCAATGGAAAGTGCCGATGTCAAAGCGGACGCTCCAGGTATTGCCTCAATAGTCACATCCGGAAGCTCTTTTCGTACAGTGTTGATGATCTTAAAACCCGGGTCACTGATGCACGGCGTTCCCGCGTCAGTGACCAATACAACCCTCTGCCCTTTTTCTAAGCGCTCCAAAATCTCTGTGTGTCGCGCATCACTCGCATGCGCATCATAGCGCTTGGTCGGCGTCTTTATTTCATAATGAGAAAGCAACTTCCCTGTCACTCGTGTATCCTCACAAAAAATAACATCCGCCTCTTTCAACACACGAAGTGCTCGAAGCGTGATATCTTCGAGATTGCCAATCGGCGTTGCGACTATTGAAAATGTTCCCATATATTATTTCTTCTCAGTGATATCTTCTGAAATTTTGTACACGTCCCCTGCCCCCATTACTAGAAGTACGGCGTCCTCTCTGAGAAGAAGCACTTTCTCTGTCGCATCTGCGAGTGACGTGGCGATGGATGCCGATGCTCCAATTTTATCTGCAAGCTGTTCGGAAGAGACTCCTGACTCATTGGTCTCACGCGCTGCGTAAATGGGAAGCAAAATTACTTCATTTGCTTTTCCAAGCGCTGTGACAAAATCATCAAATAGTGCGTGCGTACGTGAGTAGGTATGCGGTTGGAACACTAACACTATTTTTTTATCGGGATACAATTCCCGTGCTCCTTGCAGTGTTGCAGTTATTTCTGTCGGATGGTGGCCGTAGTCGCCATAGACTTCTGCCCCACCTTCTGTAGCGCCCTTATGCTCAAAACGACGCCATGTACCGGCAAAATTTTGGAGTGAAGTACTGACCACCTCTTTTGAAAGACCACACTGTGCGGCGGCGGCAGTAGCCGCCGCCGCATTCATCCTATTGTGCTGTCCCGGCTGTTTCATTGGCATTAAAAGATCCAAGGACTTTGTGTAATCAATCACCTTCCCTTTTACGCCTTCAATGACTTTTTTTACAGTTGTGTCTTTCCCATTGCAGATAATAAATCCCTCTTCAGGAACCTTTTGTGCAAACTCTGCAAACGCCGACACCACGTCATCGAGATCTTTGTAGTAATCGAGGTGCTCTGCTTCAATATTTGTTATCACCAAAATATCTGGTTCAAGTGACAAAAAATCCCGCTTATACTCGCACGCCTCAACAATAAAATACTTGCTCTTTCCTCTTCTATAATTTTTTCCTGTGCGACTACGAAGTGAGCCAACGACAGCCGAAGGATCAAGTCCTGCGTCTTCAAAAATATCAATGAGCATCGCCGTTGTGGTTGTTTTCCCGTGCGTTCCAGCAACCGCAATCATATAATAACTATTTGCCACCATTCCTAATGCTTCAAAATAATTCACCATCGGTATCCCTTTTGCGCGTGCAGTAACCAGCTCCTCATGATCCTGTGACATTGCTTCCGTATAGACCACAAAATCAATATCTTCTGAAATATTTGACGCACTTTGTTGTGCAAAAAAAATAACACCCTCTTTTTCAAGCGCATCCGTTATCGGTGAAGGCTCCCTGTCAGATCCACTCACCTGTTTCCCTTCAGCTAAAAAATGTCGCGCCAAACCCGACATACCAATACCTCCAATGCCAATGAAGTGAATTTTTTTAAGCGCTTCCAAATTCATATACTCATACTATCCGTGCATCCGATCTTCTATAAGCGACACAAATATATCGTTGCGTTCGTACTCATTTTTAAACATACCAAATGATGCAAATGCGGGACTAAAGAGAACCACATCTCCGGGCAATGCACGCTCAAATGCTGAATCCACCGCTTCTTTGAGTGATTCACAAAGCGGTGCCGTTGGAAACGCCTGCCGCACGGTATCGGTACCAGTCCCTGCGAGCAACACCACCTCTTTTGCATACTGTTGGATCACTTCAATCAAAGGAGTCATATCAAGCTGTTTATCAGAACCTCCTATAATCAAAATGACATTACGTCCGCCAGCTGGCGGACCTGAGACTGCCTCGAGTCCCGCACGCGTTGCTGCAGGAGATGTTGAATTATTATCATTATAGACTTTCACTCCATGGACTTCTCCTAAATACTGTAAGCGACCAGGAAGCGCCTCAAAACTTTCAACACCTTCTCGTATCGCCTCTTCAGAAATACTCATTGCACGCAGTGCTTCTATGGCGCATGCAATGTTTGCGCGATTGTGTTTGCCAGGAATCGGCAGTAACCAGTCAGAAGGGACATCGTCCGCATCCGTAAGAATCACTTCTTCAGAGAGTATGTGCTTCTTTCTTTTTACATATTCTTCCACGTACGCAAACGCTTGTGGGGTTGTAATAAAAACATCACCCGGTTCTTGGTGTGCAAAAATAAGTGCTTTGTCATCACAGTATGCTTCCATGCTTCCTTTGTAGTAGTTCATGTGGTCGGGAAGCAGATTCGTAAAGACTGCAATGTGAGGACTGATCTTTGCCTCACCAAATCCTTGCAGCTGCCATGAGTCAAGTTCCATTACCGCAATATCCCCCTCTTCAACATCTTTCAGAAGCTGTAGGTTAGAAACGCCACGTACATTGCCACCAAGATGTACCGTGCCTCCCTCAGTCGCTCGCTTCAATGTGTGGTAAATAAGCTGTGTCGTTGTTGACTTACCACGCGAACCAGTCACACCAATAATGGGAATACCAGAAAGGCGCGCAAACAACGCTCCGCTCATTTCAATAGGAATACCATGTGCCCGCGCTTCTGCAATATAGGGAGAATCTTGTGGTACTCCAGCCGCCTTCAGCACCATGTCGCATCCGTCAGCCGACGGACGAAAATCCTCAAGTTTGTGTTCACCTAGTGTGTAACGAATGTTAGGAAACTGCGCAAGACGGTCAAGCGACTCTGCGAGCTGTTCTTTGGTCTTGAGGTCGGTAATGGTGAGTATTGCCCCGCACTCAGCCAAATAGAGCGCATCCCCCACCCCACGCCCCAAAAGCCCCAGACCCATCAGGGTTATCTTCTTGTCTTTAAAAAAGTGACTGGCGTCCATATACACTATACGCTAACGCTTTTTTTCACTTTGAGCAAGAAAATACACCCCACCATATCGGGATTTACGAAATCCCGATATGGTCATCTCCCAATTTCATAATAGTCTCAAAATGTTTTTTGGAAAGGGGAAATAATGAGAGGCGGTTGCCCGGCGTTAAAAGACGAAAGTCTTTTAACGCCGGGCTTTTCCGCATCTGTGTAAGCGACACCTCATGGGTAAACTTTTCCTTAAACTTCACCTCAACCACAAACCACCGCGGATTTTCTTTTGTCGCAGTCGCATCAAAGTATTCTGACTCTGAGTCAAATTGCGTCTCATCAGGAAAGCTCTCGCGTGTTACTTCCGCCAGACCAACAGCACTCGGCACTGCGCACGATGAGTGATAAAAAATCACAACATCTCCCTTTTTCACCTCATCACGCAACATGTTGCGCGCCTGATAATTACGCACACCACTCCAGAGTGTTCTTTTGTCACGCTTCAAATCATCGATTGAGTATCCCCTCGGTTCTGTTTTAAAAAGCCAATAGTGCATGCGCTAAAAATGTATTGGTGGATGGTTCAAGACCTTGGTGACAACAAAAACAATAGGAATGAGCATCGGGAGAGCGAGCAGGAACACCGCAGGTAGTGCCACTATATAGTGATACAAACGAACAGGCTTCGCGCCTCGGTTTTCTGGCAACGCATACGCAGGGAGATATATCATCAGTCCATACACAAAAATCCACATAGGGAAGCCGATAAATGCAGTGGGACCTATAAAGGTAAATTCAGCCACCACACCCATCAATCCAAACAAAATAAATACAGAAAATGGCCTGAAATCATATCGTGCAAGTACCCACGTCCACGCAATAAAAAGTGGCACAAAAACAATAACACTGTGTAAAAACACTACATCAAAGAAGTTTGCTGATGCCGTGATATGCGCCTCACCCACCTTAGCACCAAAAAGCGGGGCGCTGTTTGTCAGCGTTGTTGTAATAGCCTCTTCAATGAGAGCAAAAAATACTGCTCCTACAACAAACTTCTTTTTCCAGCCCCACGCAGACGCAAGAGAAAACGCTCGAAAACGGTCACGCATACGGTACATCAGTCCTCCGCCAATAAAAATCCACACCACAATGAGACCTGCTGTCATCCCAGAAATACCGCGTGCCATCGCAACATCTGCGCCCTTTGCAGTCGCTCCCACCAAAAGCATAAACACCAAAAACACAACTGTTCCGACAAGCAACAATCCTATGGTGAACTTTTTCATATACCTATCCGGATCTTCCTTGGCACAGCATGCGCAACGTCTACCGAAGTGCCTGCCCCACCACAAAAGTGGCCTCCCTGATTTTTGTACCTGTCCCAGGAGATTCTTTTGTCGGCCACACACCGTTTACATACAAGGATGCCATGTACGTACCAGACACTGTCCAAAATGTTTTATTCTGTCCTTGCAGTCCCGGTTGGATTAAAAAGCCGTACGGAAAATAAGCCCTGTTATAGGGAAAATCTCCCGTGATAACCACATAGGCATTCATCGCACTTGTCGTGGTCCACGATACCGACGAGTCACATACGAGTGTATTATCTGACGCTATCGCACTTCTTTGCCCCACGCCACACGCTTTTGCGGTAAGAGTTCCTCCTACTCCAGAAGCAGATACCGCACCCTCACTAGTCGCAGAATTGCCCAAACCAGAGGCGCCAGACGCTGAGCTCACCACGCTCACCTCAAGGCTATCGAGAAGTTTCCCCGTACCATACTCATAGAGGCGCACTTGCCACAGACCTGGGATCATAATTTGCGACACGGGAGTTTTTAATGCCGATGGTGCACCAGCTGGATACACCGACTGTGACCAGCTATACTCGGCACCTCCCGGTGGCACCAACCTGACGTCCACCTTCTCCGCATTTAATCCTGTCGAAATCCACTCAACCTCAAGTGAGCATGAGCCCCCTTGCGGGATGGTGCATCCCTTTGCAGAGAGACTTCCTTTCTTTCCGGTAATAACATCGTGATTTATCCATCGCGCAATGCCCTCATCCGCCATAAGCACCTGACACTCGCGTGCGATTATTGACCGCGTCAGTGGCCCCACCACTCCCTCAGCGGGAGCAATACGCATGTCATTCTGAAAGCGAACTACTGTCGTATGTGTGAGGTCGCCAAAGTATCCTGTAAGGATCTGGTCCATCGGGATGTTATACCTACGTGCTAAAAATGCTTGGAGCACTGACACCTGCCCACGCGGAGAGGTGGAGATATCGCGAGCACCTTTTGCCATCTGCGCAGAGATAAGGTTGCATCCACGCTCTGCACTAGAGCCTGAGAAGGAGCTTCCATCATATGCACCTTGTCCTGCGTTACTGGCATCATTGAAGCCACCTCCTGGACTCTTTCCATCCATCCCCGCAACACCCATACCAGATCCTTCGGGAACACCTCCACCTTCAAAGCCAAAACCCATACCTGCTCCTACAGATCTCCCTCCATCGCCAGTTTCTTCGCCTGGATCTTCCGCAAAAACAATAGATACTACTCCGAATTGCACAGAATACACCAGCATCAGTGCTCCCACCCACTTCACCAAACTATGTTTCATCCTCATACAGCGTGTTACCTACTAAAACCTTGCAAAAATATCCGCAACCCCTCTAACGCACTCGCCATTTGAGACAACCTGTCTAGGTAGGAAGTCGTTGGGAGTGTGATAGTGAAGTTCCTTGTGGCAAGGACAGTGGTGCCGTCGTTATGAAAGAGGGTGGCGGTGTAGGTACCTGCGGTTACCCAGAAGGTGGCTGAGCCAGTTGATCCTCCGGTGCCTGCAGTGTAGCCTGTAGGGAATGCTGATGAGTTATACGGGAAATCTCCGGTGATGACGATCTTCCTACCTTTGCCATAATTGGCAGTCCAGGAGACGGTTTGGTCGCAGATGACTGAGTTGGTTGGATCGGTGGCACTCCTACCGAGACCTGGTGTGCAGGGGGTGAGGGAGATGGATCCTGCTGGGGTTGGTGTGGGTTCTGG
>Ga0105050_10004920_pt1 | contig 17473 bp, 18 predicted proteins | sample FRY01_FD_78088 | JGI IMG/M metagenome (GOLD analysis project Ga0105050, IMG submission 78088) | Freshwater microbial communities from Lake Fryxell liftoff mats and glacier meltwater in Antarctica - FRY-01 | ecosystem: Environmental > Aquatic > Freshwater > Ice > Glacier meltwater ... | reverse complement strand
GGCAATGACACCTACTTGCGGTGATGGACTTAAGGGTACAAATACAAAATATAAATTTATTGCCATTAAAATTATATTTAATATATAATGGTTGCACTTTAGATAACCTTTTTTGTAGTAAAGCCAAATATATGTCAAAATCCCTGAAATATTCTATTATCAGTGTCTTTATTTTTGCGATCCTATTATTTGTAATACCTTTTCTGATTCCTATAGATGATTATAAAGCAATAATAATTACAGAAGTTAAGAAAGCAACTGGACGCGATCTTATAATTGACGGAAAAATTAAATTAGCCTTTTTACCTATACCTACTGTTACACTAGAAAAAGTGAAGCTTTCATCTCTACCAGAAGCAATGGAGCCAATTTTACTTGATATTGAAAATGTCACCGTTTCTTTATCAATAAGCCCATTACTTTATGGTAAATTGGTTATTTCTAATATTGAATTGAGCAAACCGATCGTTAAACTAGAAAAATTAAAGGATGGTACGGGGACCTGGGAATTTAGTAAAACAACTCATGAACCTAAATCTTTAGTGGCAGCAGAACATATCGATAAAAATACTGAAAATAGCCCTCCCTTTTATGTAGAAAAAATTAAAATTAAAAATGGCCAAATAGAATACCGAGATGGAACAAATAATACAATTATAGGTGATGTTTCAATAGAATTAGGTCTTGAAAAATTCACTGGTCCTATTAACTTTGCTGTTAATTTACGTGCATTTGAGCAGGATGTTAAAATTAATGGAAAAATCAAAGAGTTAGCTGAAATTATTCCAATAGAAGCTACGATTAAAATAGGGGTTGCAAACTTTAAGGTTTCAGGGGAATTTGATAGAAACAAAGTTTTACTTATAGCTAACATCGAAAGTCAGGATATATTAAAAAACTTAGGATCAATTTTTTCAAACCAACAAATCATCAAAGATAATTTACAAACTTACAAATTAATAATACCTATTATTGCAAACAAAGAGAAGATAGAGATAAGAGATTTAAATATTAAGGTAGGTAAGGCTGAAATAAAAGGGCAAGCTGTTTATGATATAGTAAAAAATATAGCAAATTTAAATTTAAATCTAGATCCAAGTAATATGGCAATTAATGTTGATCTATCTAAATATAAGGATGGATTTTTAGGTAAAATTGACATAAAAGCTAGCGCTATTAGCTCGCTGCTAGAAGCTGTTTCTATTGAAGCTAATATCTCAAAATCATTGAATCAAAAATTTAGTATCACTCTAAATAGTAATTATAAAGATGATGAAATAAGTTTAGATAATATTTCTGCAAGTTTAGGAAATGCCAATTTAAATGGTATGATTAAATTAACCCAATTGAGCAAAAAACCTATAATCTCTTATGATTTAAGGACAGATAATGGTTCTGCCTTAATAGCAGTTTTCAAGGATAATTTGCCTGTCTCGTTATCCGACTTACGGGTTAAAGGGACAACTACAAAAGATCAAAATCTTCTTAATACTAATACTACCATTAGTGTTGCCAAAGCAGATATTAACCTGAATGGAAAACTTAATATTGGTGATGTAATTAAACCTTCTATGTTGATTGCTGTATCGGGTAATAATCTTAATCAGACTTTACGACAATTGTTAAACAAAAATTCATCTATTCCTATTAGCTCATTTGCCATATCTACAATGGTAGAAGGAGATTTATCAAAAAGTTTAAACATAAAATTAAACAAATCGAACATACAACTTGGCGCAGATTCTACCGTTTTCTCAGGAGATGCAAATCTGATACTTAGCGGTTCAAAGCCACAAATATCAGCTAATTTACAATTAGCTTCTATTAACCTCAATAATGCTATAAACAATAATAATATTTCTTCTAGTAATGAATCAGGCCAACAACCTAATATAAATAGAAATTATTGGTCTGATGATAAGATTGATATGTCATCACTTAATTCTGTTGATGGTAATTTTAATATTTCAATAGAAAAGTTAATTAAAGGGTCATTAGTTTTTGATAGTATGAAAGTTAAGTTGCGCTTATCTAATGGCACTATGAAACTTGATTCCCTAACTGGCCATCTTTACGGAGGAACACTCGAAGGATCAGGTATGATTTCAAATAAAGAAGTTGCATTTAAATCAAATCTTAAAGGTGCCAAATTAAAAAATATTGCTCCTCAAGATGGTAGAATTAAAATTACTCAAGGAATCGTTGATTTTAATTCTAACATTAGAACTATAGGAACAAGCCTTAACCAATATATGAATAATCTATCTGGAGACATTAATATAAATGGAAATGATGGTTGCATCAGCGGTTTTAATCTTCAAAAAGTGATTGATAGTTTAAATAATCCAAAAAATTTACAAACTATTCTTGGATCATTCCAGAGCTCGTTTACTAGCGGTGAAACTAAGTTTAAAAATTTTAATAGTACATTAATTATAAAAAATGGTATTGGGGATTTATCTGAATGTAAATTAAGTGCTGATGGTGCTAGTCTCAATGCTACAGGTAAAATCAATATACCAAAATATTTGATTGATGTAAAAAGTTCTATTAAAATTGATATTAATGCAATGCCGCCTTTTAATGTCTATTTGACTGGACCTATTGACAATCCTAACCGTAAATTTGACTTTAAAAATTTACAACAACATCTTATAAAAAATGTTTTAACTGGCGTTATAGATAATATTAAAAACGGTAAAACAAAGCCTCAAGATATTCTGAAAGGTGTTCTGAATAATCTTGGAAATAAAAAAAATAATAATCCAGAGCAACCTAATCAAGGTTCAGAAAATAATAAAGAAAAACCAAAAGAACAAGATCCATTAAATGATTTAATGAAAAAAGGTCTTAAAGGTTTATTTAAATAGAAGATAAACTAAAATTGCTTGGGATAATTAATTTATTAGCTTGTATTTTGGCTATATTGCCTAAAATTATTGGATAATTCACTTTACCGTGACCAATGTTAGATGCTTTATAAGAAGGTATATGTTTAATATGGTTATAACAGAAATGCTCGATAGCAGAATCTATCAAATGGTCTCCTTTTATAAAATCACCAAAAATCACTGCGTTTAACTCATCAAAAATGCCAGCATTTTTAAGATGCATCAAATGTCTATGTATATGATAACCTTTTTCATTAACGTCTTCAAGGATCAGAATTTTTTTGTTAGTTTGTGGGTGTAGTTTTGTACCGATCATTGTACATAGAATTGTTAAATTGCCTCCTATGGTTTTACCGATTATAGAGTTATTAAAATGTGAAGTAATTGGTTGAAGGTCAATTTGCATTTCTTTACCATCAAGTACATCTATAATATAGTTTATGTCTTGTCCTTGACCACTAGGTAATAAAGAAGTAATTACTGAACCGTGAATACTTGGCATATTATAATGTTGATTAAATAATATATGGAAAGAAGTTAAATCACTGTAACCTATAAGAATTTTAGTCCCCACTGGTTTTATATCCAAACAATCATCAATAAATTCACTACAACCATAGCCACCGCGAAATGCCCAAATAATTTTTACATTTTCATTAATAAGCGCCTTAGCAAATGTTTCAAGTCTAATTTCTTTACTAGAGGCAAAGAAATCTAGACTATCATAGGAAAAAATTCTCTTATCAACTATAGTTTTTAATCCATAATTTTCTAATAATTTTATCCCTTCTGCTAATTTAACCTCAGAATCTCCACAAGCTGAGGCTGGTGCTATAATTGAAACTAAATGTTTTTGTTTATCAAATTTCATTAGATTTTGGTTAAATAAAGTTTTTTTGATTAGACTAATAAGTAATAAATAGAAAAATAATGTGATGTACTTCCGCCTAAAACAAAAAGATGCCAAATAGAATGATTAAATGGTAACTTTTCCCAGCAATAGAAAATTATACCAAAACTATATAACAAGCCTCCAGTAACTAATAAATAGATACTTGTAATAGGAACATGCAACACTAATTCATCTAATACAACCACTACCAACCAACCCATTAATAGATAGTTAGCGCAGGCTATTTTTTGCAATATTTTATATTTACTAAGTCTAAATATACAACTTAAGACCACCAAGCTCCAAATTATCTTCATAACCCCTAATCCATCTGGGCTTTTTATACCAACTAACATTAAAGGAGAATATGTACCAGCTATTAAAAAATATATAGCTAAATGATCAATTTTTTTAAATAACTTATTGAATCTTGTGTTGGATAAGGAGTGATAAAGAGTGGATGCAAGATAAAGCGCAATTAAACTACTGCCAAATATTATGTAGCTAACCAAATGAGTTCCTGTGCCGTAAGTATTGGCTTGTATACATAAAATAACTAAGCCCACAATACTCAGTATCGCGCCTGTACCATGTGTAATGATGTTAAATAATTCTTCTGTGAAGCTATATTCGGAAATACGCGGTCTTATGCTATTATTTGTCATATTAATAATAAGTACAAAATTAAATTCTGCTTATGCATGTTTCATCAAATAAAGTTATTTATTATCTCCAAATAAACAAGAGAGTTAATAACGTTTTAATGTTTCTCCAGGCATCACAACATCGAAATTATAAAATCTAACATCACAATCTAAATCAGTTAGATTTGGATTGCGAATTTTATTTCTATAAACTTCCTGGTTATCAGACAAATATAATTTTGTTTGAAGCATGCCAAGATTCATATGTTCAATTCTAATATTCACGTGTGATTTTTCTTTCAGTATAGATGGCGGATAAATGGTGACGAAATAAAATTCACCTTTATTATTAGTAGTTGCAGTTCCAGACCCAGTAAAACTAGATCCATTATTTAAGTTTAACATTTTCTTATTCACGCGATTTCTAAGTGGAGTATATGGATATTTTCCATCACAACCTACTTGCCATAAGTAAATTTTAGCATCTGATACAGGCACACAATTCTGATCTAATATTTTACCCATAATAACTATTTTTTCGCCACAATAAACTGGATATAATCCAGCTGATCTTAGTAAATTATTGGTTACTTGAAATTTGTTTGGCTCATAATCATTAATAGTACTTTCAGTAGCTGTGCAATAATTTGATGCATTTGGATAAAATTTATTATATGCAGAAAATACAATATTGCTGTAAACCATTAGTATTGAGAATAAAAAAAGTTTTTTCATTTCTATGCCTTTTCTCTTGTCCTTATTAAAGATTATTAGTTTTTATCTCAAAATTTTATTAAGTTGATTTCACCTAGTTTTATACCATAATCAGAAGATTCAATATTAAATTTTACATTATCTGTATTTTCTAAATCAATATTATTTTGATCAGAGTAATTTATTGATGATCTTGCTGCCTCTAAAATCATTCTTTTTACTATAGAGTTAGAGAAAAAAGGATTATTAAATTTGTCTATAGCCTTATCATAATTATTTATGATAAATGATAATTTGCCTTTAGGTATTATATTTTGTAAAAATTCCATTGCTCCCGATACAGTGATGTTTGAATCATCAAATGTAAGCTTTAAATGATTTATGGTAAAATTTTTGATATTAGGTCTATTATTTTTAGAATTAAACACATTGAATATAGTATTTATATCAAGATTAGCATAGTCGAAATTTAAAAAACGATATGTGTATTTAGATTCATGTGAGGGGTTTGATAAATCATCTTTGTTGTTTTCTGATTCTGGATTCAAATCATGTATTAGAGAATATGTTTCTGTATAGTTCTTATGTAATTCTTCTCTAGAAATCTTTTGCGAGACAAATCTATTATAAGATGCATGGAATTTCATTTGTATATTTTCACTATAACTTTGTTCTACAAAGGATTTATTTAGTGATAGAGATAAATCTTTGATATCGAAAATTCTTTCATCAGAATTAGCAATTGATATTAATTCATTATTAAATTTCAATTCTTTTAGATTATCATATAAATTATCATTAACATATATTTTAAATAGTGATTTATTGAACTTTAATAAAGCTTCGAATGCTTGATCAGAACTAGCAACATATATTTTTACTTTATTTACAAAATTTCGTTCTTGTTTTATGTTATACCCAAAATTAATTTTGGCTTTTTTAAAACTGAGATCGAATGTACAAATCATCTCTTGGCTTGATATTTCTTTTGAATTATTATGATCAATAATAGTAATTTTAGGGGTCACTAATTTTATTTTCCACAAACTTGGAAATCCAGAGATTTGGATTTCATCGTAGGATATTTTAACATTATCTGATCTTGAGTTTTCAATCAATAAAAGAACCTTGCTTTTAAGTAGATATGCTACAGAAAACCAAGTTATAACAAAAGCTAGACTAATAAATAATAATATTTTTCTTATCACAATATGTTGTTATACGTTAATATTACGAGTGGCTGATGGTAAGTGAACGCGAATATTATCAAGTTCTTCAGTTAAAATAATTTGACATCCCAATCTAGAAGTAAGAGTAAGACCAAATGCTAAATCAAGCATATCTTCCTCTGCATCTGAAGGGGGAGTGAGTTTGTGATAAAATGTTTCGTCGACAATGACGTGGCATGTAGCACAAGCAAGAGATCCTTCGCAAGCTCCTTCTAAATCGATATTATTTTGATGAGCGATTTCTAAAATAGAGAGCCCTATTTGAGCATCCACAATTTTTTCTTCGCCTTCACCTACAACAAAAATTACTTTAGGCATTATATTTTTCCTACGTTAATTACTAAATTTCATCAATATGCTTTCCTTTCAACGTGGCACTTATCATATTATTCATGCGTAAAGATGCAAAATTTTCTGTGATATTTTCAAGAGAATTTTTTTGCTTTATAATTAAATCCCGATTATTTAATTCTACAGTCTTTCGCACTAGTTCTATCTTTTGTTTTATTTCATTCATCTCATCTTCTGATAAAAGATGAGCCATCTCTTTAATAGCATTTTCTAAATGATAGATCAAAGATTTTGTATCAATTATTGTTTCTTGAAGTAATTTATTTTCATGATCTATAGCAGCATTTTTATATGCATTCTCTAAAATAATGTTTATCTCATCTTCATCTAACCCATAACTTGGTTTTATTTCGATTATATGCGATCTTTGGCTTGTTTTTTCGAGAGCAGATACAGATAATATACCGTCTGCATCAATTGAGAAAGTAATTTCAATACGAATGCTACCAGCTTTCATAGGAGGTAAATTATTTAAGGAAAATCTGGTTAAAGATCTACAATCTTTAACCATTTCCCTCTCGCCTTGCAAAATATGTATTTCTATAGAGGTTTGGTTGTCTACATAAGTAGTATATGAACTAGTTATGGAAATTGGTATAGGGCTATTCTTGAGAATAATTTTCTCAATTATACCGCCATATAGTTCTATTCCCAGTGATAATGGTAATACGTCGATGAGCAATGGATTGTTATTATTCCTACAGGTTAAATTCTCAGCTTGCAGGGCTGCGCCGCTAACTACCACTTTATCAGGATCAATGTAATTGCTTGAATCCATATCGAGTTTTGAAAAATTCTCTGCAAGAATAATTGTGTCAAAATTATTCTTCAACATTTTTGAAATCAACGGGATTCTAGTTGAACCTCCAACAAGAATAATGCTGTTTATATTTGGCAACCCAGACTCTTTTAATGTATTCTTTGCAATATTTATAGAGCGTTCTATTAATGTTGATATTAAGCGTTCTAAAGTTTCGCGTTCAAGAGATAATATTTTACCATCATGAAACATATTTGAGCGAGATTCATTATAAGTCAATTCTTCTTTAACTTTTTTTGCAAATGCAATCAATCCTTTAGATTTTGTTAATTGGTATTCGTTTGCTAAATAATCAGCAATAAGCCTATCTATATCATCGTCACCAAGCATATTATCACCTGAAGTGGCTGCTACTCTTAATATTCCTTCTTGCATATCAATAATCGATATATCAAAAGTGCCCCTGCCAAGATCATATACCATATAGGATCCAGTATTTTTTTTATTTAAACCAAAAGCATAACCTGCAGCACTTGGTTCCGCAATTAGTCTTAATACTTCAAATCCAGCTATTTTTGCCGCGAGCATGACTTCACCCCTTGCTGCATCATTAAAATAAGCTGGCACTGTTATTACAGCTTTATTTATGCTGCTATTTAGCTCTCTTTCCGCTTGTTTTTTTAAATATTTAAAAATCTCTGCACCAGCTTCTGGTATAGTGATTGATTGGTTTCCGAACTTTAATCTTAATTTTTCATGATCAATGTCAATCACATCTTGAACTATTGATAAGAGGGCAGGGTTATTTAAAACTTCTTCTTTGTTTTTACCAAATAATCTTTTTATAGAATATATGGTATTTTCTATTTTGCTTGGGTCGCCTATAATAAAGTCGCCATTAATAGATGTGATAATTGATGGAATTAATTCATTTCCAGAATCATCCTTAATTATTTTTATAGAATGTTTTTGTGAAATAGCAATCAATGAGTGAGTGGTGCCAAAATCAATTCCAACTGCAAGATTATCCTCATGCTGGTCTTTAGTATGGGTACCTTCTTCGTTAATTTCAATTATTTGCATATAATTAATAATTTAGATATAAATATCGTAAGAATCCATGAGTCAAGGTTACTAACCTAGATCACAGAAGTTTTTATAAAATTGATCAAGGTTTGAGTATTAAAATGGCGTTATTGGAAAAATTAAATTAATCTATGACATAAATTTATCAATATTCCAAATAAGCTCTATTAGAATATTATAATAGTTTTAAAGTTATATAGCCTATTCAACAGATAATTTCAATGAATGTTTTAACTTTTCTATTTGTTCAATACTAAATCCCGTAAGTTCTGATATGAGTTTAATATCAAAATTTTGATACAACATGTTTATCACAGTCTTTTTGATACCTTCTTCTCTACCTTTGGCTTCACCTTTCTCTATACCCCTTGCTTCTGCTGCTTCGAGCGCATCTCTATCCTTATACACCTGTTTTTGGTAATAAGAATAGTTCTCTCGTTCTGCTTTTGTCATTTGTAATATATTGAGTTTTTCTGCTACTTGCTTCATATAAGGCGAATTATAATGCGCTGGTATTTTGTCATATTTCATAACATGGAGCCATTCATCGATTTCTCTTTCTAGGCGATCGTTAAAGAGCGGAACTGAGATAAAAAAATACTCAGGCAAGATATTGATAGCATCAAAGACTTCTTTAGTCTCTTTATTTTTAATATGAACACTTAATTTTTCATTAGTTTCTACTTCGTAAATAATGTTTTTACCATGATAAACTGAACCCTTACCATTGCCTATAGGAAAATAAAGAAGCGAAATATGGAATATTTTTATTATCTGAGTATAATCTTCCCGTTGAGCTAGATTATCAACAATTAATCTAGAAGTGTTGAAACATGCTTTATGAACAAAAGACTCACTAACAGCACGATCGATTTCAATTATATATTTATGATGATCTTCATCTTCAACGATTAAATCTGCCAAACTCCTTTTGCTTTTACTATCTTCCTTGTTACTCTCAGTTTCAAGCAATGCCTTTATTTTAACGTCTTTGTAACCTTTTGTTCTAAGCAACGCAGAAATAAAACCCTCTACTATACCATAATCCCCCTTGTCTTTCAGAAGATATTTGATAGCATAATCAAAGCTAACTAGGGGTTTGTCGTTATCAGCATCATTCATAGAAGTCTCTTTTTTATCAATTTATTATAGCATAAATTGCATAATATTCTAGAGGTTTTATATAATTGGTTTAAAAGATAATTAGAGAACTAGGGGAAGGTAGAATTATGCAATCACAAAAATGATTCTCATTGTTTAAAATTTTTAATATTTAATTGAATATTATCAATTAAATTATTAAGATACTTAAGCTTTATAGTAGTATCAAGAGCATCTTGTAATTTGTTTTGCTCAAATACCCTTTTTAAATCAGTAATTAATTTATTTTTTTCTATAGTTTTTTGATTATACAAATTTTCTAAAATAATTAAATCCTGTGTATTTTCTAATATTTCGAGTTCATTCCAAATATTTTGTAATTCTAAAGCAGAGATATTTGTCCGAATAGAAGGATCATCAAGTTTTAATCCATTTAATGAAAGAATATATTCAGCTCTTTTTGCGTCATCTTTAAGTGTATTATATGCCTTATTTATGTCAATGGAAATAGACAAATTCTGCTGCTTTTGTACCTTATCTATTGATCTATCAGGATGGTGTTTAATTTGCATAGCAATGTATTGTTGATCTAATTTTTTTAAATCAATATCGTATTTTCTTTCTATGGATAATAGTTCAAAATAGTCACTCATTTAAATTAATCATATATGTTTTTTTATTAAATTGTCTATGGTATATTAAAGTTTAAAGATATCAAGGAATCATTATGACCCATGTTATAACAGATGAATGTATAAAATGTAAATATACAGATTGCGTTGAAGTGTGCCCAGTTGATTGCTTCTATGAAGGAGAATTCATGCTAGCCATCGATCCTTACGAATGCATAGATTGCGGCGTATGTGTTCTTGAATGTCCTGTAGGCGCTATTAAACCAGAATCAGAAGAGTTAATTGATTGGATTGAGAGAGCTAAAAACTTATCGAGTAAATGGCCGAATATAACTAAAAAAAAATTACCTTTGCCTAATGCTGAAAAACATTCTAAGGAAAAAAATAAATTTGAAAAATATGGTGTTTAATTTTACTTTTGACTTTATTTGTCAAACTATAATTTTACCATTTATGAAAGATAAAAAATGCACCAGCGGCGATAAATGTAAAACCTATTGCATGGTTCCAGCTCAGAGGTTCTTTAAGATACAAGGCTGAAAATACAGCAAAAACTACCAAGGTAATGATTTCTTGAATAGTTTTCAGTTGAGCTCCATTAAAATAACCATAGCCAATTCTATTGGCTGGGACTTGTAATGAATATTCAAATAAAGCAATAAGTCAGCTTAAGAATATCACTACATAAAGTGGTGTGGATTTGAACTTTAAATGACCATACCAAGCAAAAGTCATGAAAATATTAGAGATTAAAAGCAGACAGATTGTGATTATTGGCGTAATATTCATAATGAATTTTCTTTATTTGATGAGTAGGATAGCTTTTTCTTTTATTAATTCAAAAAATTCTGGTGACATATCTTTTATCCTTTTGATATCAACCTTAACAGAGAGATTAGAGTCTCCGCATGCTTCTTTTAAATAAAAAAGATCAAGATCGCTAATGTTTTCATTTATATATAAATCTATATCAGAAAATTTTTTATAATTTTTAGTAATACGTGAACCAAATGCATAAAAAGTAAAAGGAAATTTTGATAAAATATCAAAAAGAATTTTTCGATCTATTTTATTTAGATTAAACATTATAGTCTTTTAAATAGTCAATAAATTCTGATAAAGAAGATGAAAATTCATCAAAAATTTTTATTATTTCATGTACAACTAATTCATTATAAGAGTGCACAGTTAAATTTCTTTTTTCAAGAAATTTAAACCATTGTCTTGGGTCATTAATCATTTTATTAAGAGCGGCTTCTCTAAAACAATCTTTGGGGGATCTAACTTCAACACCTTTTTTTGCTAGAATTCTTTTCATTGTTTTCCATGCAAGTTCAAAAGAAAATTCAAATGCTTGAATAGAGCCAGCTTTATCTTGATCTGTAATTAGATGTTTTCTGAATTTTTCAAATGTTCCTATAGCTTTGAATAATGGCTCAACATCTATTTCTTCAATAAAAAAAGTCATCTTAGCTTACATTTTTATATAATTTAATGATATCATAGAGACAAGCACATGCCTTGGTTTTTCTAATGGTTTCTTAATTCCGCAACTAAGTAACATAATAGTACTTAAGGTAAGTAATATAAAAAATTTGTATTTCATATTTAGTTAATAGCAATGTTTTAATCAATATTGTATATTAGACTATGACATGTAATATACAATATGATTTTAATAAAAACTAAAGTGTACCATAAAAATGAAAAGTTATTTAAAGAAATTATTATTCTTTCTTATGTTATCATCAATAATTACTACTAGTTTTGCATTAAATACTAAATCAAAAATTAAAATGTTAGAACCGCAAAACGTGCCAGATGATATTCCATTTTTTGGAGAAAATGGTGAGAAATATTTTCTTGATCAATTTGAAAATAAAACTATATTATTGATCTTCTGGGCGACGTGGTGTGCTACTTGTGTAAAAGAAATGCCTGATATTGATATGTTACAGAAAGATTTTAGAAAGTTACCATTTGAGGTTATAGCATTATCCCAAGATTTTCAGGGGATTGAAATTATTAAAGAATATTTTGAAAAACAAGAAATACGTCATTTAAAAATTTACCATGATTACCAGAACAAGTTATTTAAAGCTTTCTCTGTAGTAGGGATACCAACTAGCTTTTTAATTAATCAGGATGGTAAGATTATTACTGTCTTTACAGGCAATATTAAGTGGTATGAGGATGAAGTAAGAAATGTTATATTGTCAAATATTAATGGCAATATTGTTGAGCCTAAAAATAGCTATAAGCCGCAATCTCTTAATCAGGTAATTAAATCTCCAACAGACCATAAGAAAGAAGATAAGCCAGCACACGAAATAAAAACTGAAGAAGTGCCATCGATAAATAAATCAATACAAACACAATGAATAAGGAAAAATAATGAATCAACTAGATAATACTGAAAATTCGATTGCTGACACTGATGAGACTATGGTTACTAGCAGGCGTCAAATAGGTAAATTAACGCAATTATTATCATTCATACCATATGTTGGTGGATCAAAGCCAGTTGTTGCGGTTTTACGCTTAAGTGGAATTATTGGCAAGTCTGGAAATCTTAAAACTGGCTTAAACCTTGAGAATTTAAATGAACTTATTGAAAAGGCTTTTGAAATAAAAAAATTAGAAGCCCTATGTCTTATAATTAATTCTCCTGGTGGTTCACCTGTGCAGTCAGAGCTTATTGCAAAACGCATAAGATTTTTAGCAAAAAAAAATAAAGTACCAGTATATAGTTTTGTAGAAGATATGGCGGCATCAGGAGGCTATTGGTTAGCATGTGCTGGCGATATTATTTATGCTTCAAAAAGCTCAATCATTGGTAGCATAGGTGTTATATATAGTGGCTTTGGATTCCAAGAGGCTATAGCTAAATTAGGTATTGAAAGAAGGGTGTATACCGAAGGAACAAATAAATCAATACTTGACTCATTTCAACCTGTTAAACCAAATGATATAAAAATCATAAAACATCTCCAAAGCCATATACATGAACATTTTATTAATTATGTAAAAGAACGTAGGGCTGGTAAACTGACGCAAAGCGATGAATTTTTATTTAATGGAGATTTTTGGTGTGGACAAGCGGCACTAGATTTTGGCCTTATTGACGGTATTGAAGATATATATTCCTTTCTGCAGAAAGAATATGGAGATGATGTAAAAATTGAATATATATCAACTAAACAATCTTGGTTTAAAAAGAAATTTGGCCTTTTTAATGAAAATTTACCAAAAGAATTGGCAGATAATATAATCAATTCTGTAGAAAACAAATTAATTCAAAATAAATTTAATTTGAATTAAAATAGCGTATTATTAAATAGACCTTTTTCGAAATTCTGCTTTTGAAGGTGATTTTTATTATCGATTTGATGCTCGAATCGATAATAAACATAAGTACATTGGACTTAAGTGTTTCAATTCTCCTGCAAATCCCTCTTCATAAGCTAGTTTCGAAAGAGATATAGTATACTTAATCTTACGTTATTTTTATTGCAAATAGTATTTTTTAATGTTATATGTTTGTTTCTACAAAGGAGGGGTGGCCGAGAGGCCGAAGGCGACGGTTTGCTAAACCGTTATACGGGTTAAACCGTATCGAGGGTTCGAATCCCTCTCCCTCCGCCAGCTTTTAACGCTCGAACTTTTGGAGCGTGATTTTCAAAATTATCAAACCACCGAACCCTAATATTCATAGGCTTTAGCGCGTTTCAGCCGCTCGACACATGCGTACTTGGAGAATCGCAAAATCTCCCTTTTTGTTCTCAGTTTCTCCGTTACATGCGAACGTCGGCCGTTAAGGTACGCATGTCCAAAACCCTTGATTTTACTGGGTTTTCTTAAAACGGGTTTTGAGGTTCGTTATTGGGGCGTAGATAAGCGTAGATACCCGAATAACGAGAATTTTACTGCGACATGGTCAGTTTTGATTATGTTCATATGCTTTTAGCATTGACTGATCCGATATCAGGAACCATTCTGTTGGCGCTGAAGGTTATTAAAACACTCCAGAAGCAACTTCTCCAACAGCACTTTATTATCTTCGGTGAGCGTAGAGGTCATGCTGGTTTCGACTTTGCTGATAATGATATGAGCTTTCTGAACAACTTTCATACCTTGTTTTGTTAACTCTGTGCACAAAATCCTAGCGTGCTGCGGATCGTTTTTTCTTTTTACTAGGTGCCTTTTTTCTAAATTAGAGACGATACCATGCATAGTTTGGGCCGTGATAAATGAGGAACGGGATAGAGCTGCATTGGATATGCCGGGTCTCAACTCTAATTGCGCCAGAACAGCATATTGTGGAGTGGTAAGATCAAAAGTTCTTAAAGCCTCATCCATGTGAAGGCGCAAAGCATGTTGAGTTTTCTTAAGTTTGTACCCAAGTAATCCTGCAACATTTATTTCTTTAGAGGTTGACATATCAGCGCCCTTACATTATATTATCAGTGTGCTTATACTATAATAGGAGTTCGATATGAATACAACAAATTCTGAAAGTGATAATAACTTAAAGTCCGCTGAAAACTATTACAATGCCATGCTTGCAAAAGACTTCGATAAGATGGCGAGCTATCTGCATGATAATGTTCATTTCATTGGACCACTTGCAGAAATGCACGGAAAAGAGGCGGTTGTCACGGCCGCAAAAAACTTTGGTGGGATATTACAAGATATCCAAATCAGGTCAAGATTTGCAGCGGATAATCAGATCATGTTTGCTTACGATATGGTGGTTCCCACACCTATCGGTAAGTTCAGGGCAGCAGTACTTATGGAATTTACGAATCAGCTTATTTCTAAAGTTGAGTTGTTTTACGATGGCATACCATTTGCAGAAAAGAAAAGTGAAATTTTCTCGCAAAAATAGTGTTATTCAGTAAAATATTCCACCCACTCGGTGATATCGCTTTCAGTTCTTCCAAAATAATAATTGTGAGATGGTCCAACGCTGATAGCTCGATAATAGCCAAGTAAATTTTTGGCATAATATTCCTCAAGAGAATACAGTCCTTTTAAATCATATCCGCCAAGATGTAAAATCAAAGTCACGAGTAACCTGCCTGTTCGACCATTGCCATCTACATGAGGGTGAATTGTTGCAAATTGATAATGTGTAATACCGGCAACTATAGGGCATGGGAGTTCCTCATTGTTTTTGAGCCACGAGACTAAGTTACGCATTAGACCTGTTACATCTTTAGATTCTGGAGGCATGTAGACAATTGTACCGGTACCACTATCTTTGATAACATTTTGTCCATCACGGTAAGGCGTAGGTTTAGAGCGTGACCTACCATCGCTCATCACCAGAGCGTGTAAGGTTTGGATAACTTTTTCAGTTATAGGATGATTTTGCGCAGCATATTGTTCTGCTTGCGCTAATGCTGCATAGTACCCCTTCACTTCATGCTCATCTCGCTCTCTAGCCGGGAAGTGCCCTTTAAACTGAATCACCTCTTTAATTTCTTCAGGCTTTAGTTGATTTCCTTCTATCATGGTGGAGTAATGCGTGGTATATAGCTTAGCTGTCTCTCGCAAGGATGCGAGCACTGTAGGATTTACAGGCAACAAAGTGACTTTTTCTTTTATTCGCTACAAATAGGACATAATATGTTTTTAGTGAAGTTTAGCAAAAACGGTCAAGCGCGTATTTATCAATTTTAGTAATATTACTTTTGTAACAAGGTGGATAAAAAAAAGAGACATTATGAATTACAAAGAACGCATAAACAGAGTAGTCGATTTTATTGGTGAGCATCTGGATGATGAGCTTACCTTAGACGCCTTAAGTCAAGTAGCTTGTTTTTCAAAGTATCATTTTCACCGCCTATTTACAGCATACACTGGGTTATCTCTCCAGCAATATATTAAATGGTTGCGGCTTAAAAGAGCTGCACATCAACTTATTGCCTGCCGAGATAATACGATTATTGAAATTGCATTGGATGCAGGTTTTGAATCCCATGAGTCATTTACAAGAGCCTTTAAACAAATTTGCGGAGAAAATCCCAGTGATTTTAGGCTTAAATCAAGTTGGCATACATGGGAGGAAGTACCTTATTCATTGCCTAAAGGAGGAGCAAAAATGATAAACGTAACGATTAAAGAATTACCTGCTAGACGACTAGCAGCGATAGAGCACTATGGAGATCCTAAAAAAGTAGGTGAGAGCGCATCTAAGTTAATAACGTGGGCTAAAGCGCAGCCTATAGATTTAAAACCTAAACCAGGTGAAACTTTTGGTTTTGGATATAGTGATCCAAAGGAAGTGCCAGCAGAAGAATTTCGCTTCGACCTTGCTATTACCGTTCCGCAAGCATTAAAACTGGATGGTGAAGTTATAGAAAAACAACTTCCTGCTGGCAGATACGCGGTTATTTCTCACAAAGGATCACGTGTCAACATTAACGAAAAAATTTACTGGCTCTATCGAGATTGGTTGCCCGAATCTAAAGAAGAACTGGGTGATTTACCTTGCATATTTTGTTACTACAATTTTCATCATGAGGTTGCTGAAACAGAATTGATCACGGAAGTGTGGCTGTTGTTAAAATAAGCACCAGATGGCATATAGCTTTCTGATTCTTCATGTCCTAAAAGTGTCATATTTCATTACTTTTAGGACATGGTAAGCTTATTTTGAATAAGCGACCTTATTATTGAAAATGAATAAAATCGATAATAACAACACTTCTTATTCACCACGGATACTGATATTGATAACATTATTATTGAAATCTGCTAAGGTAGGGGGCGGTGAAGTTGACATTCCCCACCCAGTTTGGAGATGGTTATTTGAAGGAATACCGATCTCCGCCAGTTTCATGGACCTAATCTATCTCTCCATATAGACATTACGATAAAACATATTTTGCAAGCTATAACGAGCATATAGCAGTAGGTTTCTTACATCTTCGTTATCCCGTGAAGGAGGGGTTAAGCTTATTACTTCAATTCCTTGGATCTACAGATATGTAGAGACGACACTTAAATTATCATACAATAGCAAAAATTCGTGTTTAAGAAAGATGATATATGGTATAATAGGCTTTGTTTAACATAGCTTTATAATACCGTGCTGCTCTACCGTGCTGCGCAGGAGGATTATTATATGAATTTATCTTACGCACTACTTGCGTTAACAACAATAAT
>Ga0105050_10004919_pt1 | contig 17474 bp, 15 predicted proteins | sample FRY01_FD_78088 | JGI IMG/M metagenome (GOLD analysis project Ga0105050, IMG submission 78088) | Freshwater microbial communities from Lake Fryxell liftoff mats and glacier meltwater in Antarctica - FRY-01 | ecosystem: Environmental > Aquatic > Freshwater > Ice > Glacier meltwater ... | reverse complement strand
TTGCGGCCGGTTGCAAGCAGCACCAGATCCGTGTCCATGGTTGCGCCATCGCGAAAATGCAGTCGCTTTTTCTGTCGCTCTTGTTTCCCCTCTTTCTGTACCTCCAGGCTGATCGATTCGACATCGGTATTGAATCGCAGCGAGATGCCCTTGCGTTCGATCTCATCCTTCACAAAGCCACGGATGCCCTCATCGAAGCCGCGCAGGAACAGCGGGCCTCGATAAACCAGTTGGGTCTGTGCGCCCAGCCCCTTGAAGATCCCGGCAAACTCCACGGCGATATAGCCTCCACCGACTACCACGACGTGCTCGGGAAAACTCGGCAGATAAAAGACTTCGTTGGAGGTGATCACATGTTCGGCACCAGGAAAATCGGGTACATGCGGGCGCCCGCCAGTGGCAATCAGGATTTTGTCTGCGGTGACACGTTTCCCATCGAGGTCGATCACGTGTGGATCGACCAATCTGGCGTGACTGCGATAAATGGTCACACCAGCGCTGGTCAGGAGATTTTCATAAATGCCATTGAGCCGGCCTATTTCCCGGGTCTTGTTGTCCCGAAGCGTCGGCCAGTCGAAGAGCCGATCACCTACCGACCAGCCGAAGCCCGCCGCTTCATCAAAATCGGCTGCAAAGTGTGAGCCATAGACAAAGAGCTTTTTTGGGATGCACCCCACGTTTACGCAGGTCCCGCCGAGGAACGTCGACTCAGCGATCCCGACCCGAGCCCCCGTCCTTGCCGACATACGACTGGCGCGAACACCGCCACTGCCGGCACCAACCACAAACAAATCATAGTCGTACAACAAGCGTCACGTCCTGCACATTAGAGTTCGCATACTATACAGCGAGCAATCAGGAGCGTGGACCGTCGAAAAAAGCCGCACTCTACCGGTGGTACCCGGCACAATCGTCAGCGAGTAGAAAGCAGGCTCGCTGACAGAACAATCAGGGATCAGGACAGGAGTCTGTAGTGAACATTGCCATTTTCGGTACCGGATATGTGGGTCTGGTAACTGGAACCTGTTTTGCCGAGATGGGCAATCATGTCACTTGCATCGATGTAAACCCAACGGTGGTATCCCGACTGAACGAAGGCGTGTTGCCGATCTTCGAACCGGGTCTGGAAGAAATGGTGATTCGCAATCATCGTGCCGGCCGGCTGACCTTCACTATCGACGCTCAACGTGGCATCGACCAGGGTGAGGTTATTTTCATAGCCGTAGGGACGCCGCCATCCGAGGATGGTTCTGCAGACCTTTCGCATGTCAAAGCAGTTGCCCGGTCCATAGGGCAGCAAATGAAGTCACCGAAAATTGTCGTCTGCAAATCGACCGTACCGGTCGGGACGGGCGACATCATTCGAGCCACCATCGCTGAGATCCTGGTTCAGCGAGGTGTGGATATCGAGTTCGATGTTGCCTCAAATCCCGAGTTTCTGAAGGAAGGGGCTGCGGTCGGCGATTTCATGAAGCCTGACCGAATAGTCATTGGGTCGTCGAACCCGGCCACCATCGAGACTCTCAGGGCGCTGTATACGCCATACAACCGAAATCGAGACAAGGTCATTGTCATGGACGTCCGGTCTGCAGAACTGACCAAGTATGCGGCCAATGCCATGCTGGCCACTCGAATCAGCCTCATGAACGAAATCGCCAACCTGGCCGAACGACTGGGCGCTGATATCGAGGCCGTCCGTCGCGGTATCGGGACCGACCCCAGAATTGGATTCAATTTTCTTTACGCTGGCGCTGGTTACGGTGGGTCCTGTTTTCCGAAGGATGTCAAAGCGCTCGTCAGCATGGCCGAAAGTCTGGGTTTCGAAGCAGCGGTAATGCAGGGTGTAGAGACCATCAATGAGCGGCAGAAACAGGTCCTGTACTCCAAGATTGAACGGCACTTCAAAGGTAAACTGCAGGGCATGAAGTTTGCCTTGTGGGGGTTGTCCTTCAAGCCCAATACCGATGATCTTCGAGAGGCACCAAGTCTGGTGGTCATCAATCAATTGCTGAAGGCTGGCGCAGTGGTCAGAGCTTACGACCCCGAGGCGCGAACCAAAGCCCGGCAACACTTTCAGTCTGTCCCCGGTATCGAGATTTTTGATCGTCGGGATGATGTGCTCGAAGACGCGGACGCCCTGGTCATCGTCACGGAATGGAACGAATTTCGGAGTCCTGATTTCAGGATGCTGAAATCGAAACTGAGAACCCGGACAATTTTTGATGGACGCAACCTCTTCGAACCAGCTGTGATGCAGGAACTTGGTATTGCGTACTTCGGTATTGGCAGAGGACTCAGGCCAGGTGCGACTGATTCGGCTTGAGGCTGCCTGATGCAGCGCCGCGTCCTCCTGTTATCTCCAGTGCCAACCCATCCACAGACGGCTGGCAACAGAACCCGGATAAGTTCCCTGCTGCAGACGCTGCTGGAGCTCCACTACGACGTTACCTTTCTGCATGCCCGGCAAGAGCCCGGCGATGATGAGGCGATGCGCCAGACCTGGGGGAATGCCTACCAGTGGGTCGAGTATGTGTGGCCAGCAGAACGATTTGCTACACGACTTAAGCGGAAGCTGTTTGGTCGGGTCAACGCGGATGCAAAATACACGCTTCACATAGACGAATGGTATGACCCAGCTCTCGATGATCAGGTCCGGCAGTTGCATCGCGCTCAGCCTTTCCACGCGGTTGTCGCAAGCTATGTGTTCTTTTCCCGCGCACTCCTGAACTTTGGTCCTGAAGTGACGCGCATCATCGATACCCACGACGCATTCGCCAATCGACACCGGCAGTACCTCGAACATGGCGAAACCCCGATGTGGTACTCGACAACAGAAGCAGGTGAACGGACGGCGTTGAACCGCGCCGACCTCGTCTTCGCCATACAGGACCGCGAGCGAACGGAGTTTTCAAAGCTGACACGTACGCCGGTCGTGACACTTGGACACATCACGCCGATTGATCCTCTGCTGTCGACGACCACCAATCGAATCCTCTTTGTGGCATCGGACAATGGAATCAACGTCCATGGCATCCGTCACTTCATCGACACCATCTTTCCGGCAATCCGCCAGGCCATACCCGGTGCAGTCCTGGTCGTTGCAGGCTCGGTATGTCGCTCGTTGGCAGATGGAGACGGCATAGAACTGCTTGGTCGTGTCGAAGATCTTCGAGCTACCTACATGGACTCAAGCGTGGTGATCAATCCGGTTCAATTCAAGACCGGGGTAGCGATCAAGAACCTCGAGGCTCTCGGCTACGGGAAACCTCTGGTCACCGCGCTGATCGGATCCGAGGGCATGGAAGCTGGCCGGGGAGTTGCCTATCTTGCGGCCGGGAGTGATGAAGAATTTGCCAGCCAGGTGGCAGCCATACTGAAGAACCCCGCATACGCCGCCGAGTTGTCCGCCGCGGCGCTGACCTACATCAGCAACTGCAATCAGGCGATCCGGGACGAACTGGTCCGCGCCATCGGGCCACCGCAATTGGCCTGAGTTCGCAAGACCCGTCCAGAGGCACTATTTTGCTGGTTCAAACAAACTTCCATACTGTTGACGAAGCAGGTTTTTCTGAACTTTACCCATCGTGTTGCGTGGCATTTCGGCAACGTTGACCAGCGCCTTTGGCTGCTTGAACTTCGCGAGTCTTTCCGACAGAGCCGCTCGCAGTGATTCCAGTTCGACAGGCGCGCCCGTCGGAACCACCACAGCAACCACAGCCTCGCCGAAGTCAGGATGTGGCACCCCGATCACGGCGGACTCAGCGATCTGTGCAAACTCATCCAGCACTTCTTCGATCTCCTTCGGGTACACGTTGTAACCACCGGAAATCACAAGATCCTTGCCCCGTCCAACGATGCTGACTCTGGCATCGGGAGCCTTGGTGCCGAGGTCGCCGGTTATGAAAAAACCGTCTGGCCGGATTTCCTCGCGGGTCTTTTCGGGCAAGCGCCAGTATCCGGAGAACACATTGTTGCCTCGCACTTCGATCATGCCGACTTCACCTTTTGGCAGTTCGGCCCCGTTGGCATCAGCGATTCTGACTTCGACGCCGGGCAGTGCGTAGCCCACTGTGCCGGGAAGGCGTTCTCCTATCAGTGGATTGGTCGTGTTGATGATAGTTTCACTCATACCATATCGCTCGAGGATGCGATGTCCGGTACGGGACTCGAAGTCGGCAAAAGTCTGTGGGGTGAGCGGCGCTGATCCGGAGATGAAGACGCGGATATGCCTGACCGCTTCAGCGGTGAGGCCCGGTTCGCCGAGCAGGCGCGCATAAAACGTTGGTACGCCCATCAGCACTGTCGCTTCGGCCAGCCACTCGAGCGTCTGGCTGACGACAAATCTGGGCAGAAAGATCATGGGCGTGCCGGTTCCGAGAGCGCAGTGCATGGCGATGAACAGGCCGTGGACGTGAAAGATCGGAAGCGCATGCAGCAGGACGTCGTCCGCACGCCAGTCCCACGCCTTGATCAGCGCGTCTGCGTTCATGGCGAGATTGTCATGGGACAGCATCGCGCCCTTTGATCGACCGGTCGTGCCGGAGGTGTAGACAATTGCAGCCAGATCGTTCCCGGACCTTGGTTCGATTCCAACTCGTCGCTTCGCAACGGTCACGGCCTCAAACAGCGACCCGTTGCCCTGCGCATCCAGCGACACACAATTAACCCGAGCAAAGCGAGCCGCCAGAACCGGATCGAACGCATTGGCTACAAACACCAGCGGTTCGGCATCAGTCAGAAAATATGCCACCTCTTCGCGGGTGTATGCCGTATTGAGTGGCACGTACACCGCACCCACCTGCAGGCAGCCCAGGTACAACGCCAGATTTTCGGCTGATTTTTCCACCTGAACGACAACACGATCGCCAGGTTGAACATTCATCGCGTCCAGGGCGCCCGCATACAAAGCCGCTCGTTGGTAGACATCGTGATAGGTGAGTGTCCTGCCGTCTTCAAGAAACAGGCACGGCCGATCGCCGGCCTCATGCGCTTCGTGAGCAAGCTTGTTAAAGAAATTGTCTTTCACTGCTTTCAAGATACCTGTGCTAACCCGTTGATTTGAAGCGAACAAAACATTGCTTCCAGATTTGTCCTCATGTACTCTGCTGTCGTCTCGATTGAACCATTGGACGCATCGAACCATCGATTGTCTGCGTTGCCTGCGGTATCGTGCAACGGGGAACGATCACGGTCACTCCCATAAAAAAAGCAAAAACATGGGAATTCGAACCGCCTGTACAAGGCGGTTTTTTTTGCCTCGAATTCTGGCCCTCTATCTCGCTGCCCCTCCCCCTCCCCCTCACCCCTCCCCCTCGCCCCCTCGCCCCCTCCCCTATTCTTCTGGCCAATTGACCGTCCGTCTGATCGAACTGTCCGACTAATCACCCTGCTTGGGCTGATCGCTTTCCGGCGCGATCTCCTTCCCCTGCGGCATTTCAACGATGTGCAGTGTGCGCACGTAGTCCTGGTATTCGACCTCGTCTGGCGACAGCGTGGCAGCCAGTTCTGCATCCTTGCGCGCCGAAGCCAGGTCACCAATGCGCTGGAACAACAAGGCCCGGTTGTAATGCGCGATGGCGACACGATCATCGGCAATGGCCACCGCCCGATCCAGGTCTTTCATCGCCTCGAAAAAACGACGTGCCTTGACAAACGTGTTGGCCCGGTTGATGAAGGTTGACGACAATTCGGGCGCCAGCTCAACCGCTCGATTATGGTCAGACAAAGCAGCACGTAGTCTGCCCTTGCGGGAATAGAGGATGCCGCGGTTTGCGTAGGTAGCCGCAAGCTCCAGGCGATCAAGCACCTGCAATTCAATCGCAGTATTGCAGGCGTCAAAATCCGGCACGCTGCCATAACGGACAACTTCCTGATAACAGTCGAAGGCGGGAGACGTATTCAGAATGACGCTGGTCGCCGCCTGGACCGCAGAAAGACCAAGAGTTGAAAGAATAAGAACGATAAATTTCATCCGCCTGCTCCTGTATCCGTGCTGTGCGCCGCCAGCCACGGTGTGATGATTCGGCGCAAAATGCCTCGTCCGAATTCCGTGTACCAGACTGAAGGGTCCTGGGCACTGGTTGGCATCTTGTCGTCCCGGGGTAACAATCGGGCAGCGCGCAATGTGGACAAGCCGATGCCAAGACGTTCTTCCGCAAGGTAGATCTGTGCCAGGCGTGCCCAGCATGTGAGTTCGACAGATTCGACCCCGGTTTCGCGAATGCAGCGCAGTTGCTCACTGGCACCGTCGAGCAGCTGCGTGAGTTGATAGTGCTGGTAGTCGAGTGACAGGAAAAATCGGCCGCGGCGCTCGCTGGCCAGCGCCATATCACCGAGGCTGTCCAGGCGCTTCTCGACAGAAGTCTTGTCGCCAGGTGACTGCGCCGGTATTTTCGAGCGCAACACTTCGAGCCTGCTGCCCAGATCTTCAGCGATCTGTCGCCGCTCGGTCTGATCCAGACCTGCATCCGTATCGGCACCCAGCAGTGTCCAGGCCTGCTCTCCAAACACCGAACCGCTCATCAATAATCCAAGCAGCAACAGGTAGGTTCTTGTCATCTTTTGCCTCTTCGAACAGCAATTTCGCGAACAGTCAGACTGCTGCTCAGCTTGCGTGTGGTTTCAGCCGGATGGCCAGCATCCGGGCTCGACGCTCCGGAGAAATGGTTACGCTGCGACGGGCCACCAGATCCAGCACAACGCCGACCGCTTCGGCACTCATGATGCACTGACCGGTTCGGACGTCATACAGCAGATGGGTGAAGTACTGTAGTTTTTCGGTAACGTCGCGAACGCCTGAAACCAGCTCATAACGATCCCCGGCTTTGGGAAACGCGTGATAGTGCATGCGATATTCCAGTACAGCCCCACCCTGAAAACCACTGGCCCGAGCTGACTGTTCTTCGGCGCTCTGCAGGATGGCCCAGAGATTTGGCATACCATCCGATACCCTGCCCATGATCCCGTGTGGCGGTAACTCTCCCCGTGCATCACATTCCGCATGAGCGACTATCCCCTTGGCGATGATCTGAAAACCGTGTGTCGGGGCCTCGGACAGCGTCAGGCGACTGTACGAGGTATCGTCCATCGGCAAGCCACGCGGACCTGCATGCGCCGGCAACGGCAATGGCTCCATGGCCCCGAGACCATGTTGACCACACCTGACACGAGAGAGGAATGCCGCAAGGACCACACCAGTGAACGAGTGCCGAAGCTCAGTCAGTACGTCAAACGAAGCCTCTGTGGAATTGACCAGGGCAACGTAACCTGACACCGGGGTGGCCATCCGCGCTTCTGCAAGGTAGCGCATGTGCTGGATAAGGATCCGCCAGCCTGCCGGTACCTGCCACCCGGACAACGCGTTGGCAAGAGACTCCCCCACCATGCGTGAATAGAAACGCACATTGAGATGATCGTTTTCATCACACTCCCATCGATTGACGCTGCCCTTGAAGGCAAGTTCAAACTCGATAGCGCCAGATTGCTCCGCACGGGTCACGTCACGACTCCAGGTTCTGATTCCAGCAGTCTACCGTTTTGGGCCGACATCAATCCGCTCGGGAAAATCTCGCGATAACCATCAAAATCCGGATGTTTATTCTGACGTGTGCGGGAAGTCGGCGGGGACGTTGAGATTGTCTCGAACAAATGCGTTCCAGCGCTCCGTCGCACGCTCTGCCGAAAAACGATGGGCTTCGGCGGCCGAGTACTCATCCGCCGCAAACTTCGATATGCAGGCGCGATAGACGTCGACCGCATCAACGAATGCATTCCATCGGTCGACATCCGTACGCGGTGGACGTGTGGGTTCCGTGCAGGGAGATTCAGGTGCAAGTGGATGTGCGGACACCGGACCGCTCCACCACAGCATGCAGATCAACAGCCCGACCTCTCGTTTCATGCTCTAGCCGGGCTATTGATCCGCGCAAAGACATAGCCGCCGATGAGCCCCGCCATGCCCTGCATCATCAACCCGAATGCAGACCCTGTTGCCCACACGGGATTCATCTCGAAGACAAAGCGCAAGGTGAGGTGAATGGCCAGCACGGCAACAAATCCTCCAAGGATATAACCCAACAGCCGGAGATTGGGTACGGCGCGAGCGATCAACCCGACAATACCGAAGGCAATTGCCAGTGAGAGCAGGATGATGGCGCCATAAGGAATGATCATGCTGGCAAGATCATGACCGATGTAGGTAAACCGTTCGCCAATGGAGATCTTCCGACCCAGACTCTCGAGCCAGCCGAGAACACCTTGCGAGGCTGCCGTGACAGCCAGGATGTAGGTGATCAACCAGGCCGCGACAAAGGCCAACACGCGTTTTCCCATGTATGCTTCTTCCCGAATCCGCCGGAGTTTTTGCATGCTAACCCGATTGTCCCTGTTCGTCTCCGCCTGCCTGCTGGTTCTGAACGCCCAGGCAGGGTACCGCCTCGAGACAGTCGCCGGGAATCTTGAGATCCCCTGGGGTCTGGCGTTTCTACCAGACGGCAACTTTCTGGTCACGGAGCATGCTGGTCGCCTGCGAATCATTGGCGCGGATGGACAGGTTGGTGAACCTGTCGCAGGCGTCCCTGATGTCTATCACAAGAGTCAGGGTGGATTGTTCGACGTTGTCCTCCACCCCGACTTTGCGACTAACCAGCGCATCTATCTCACTTATGCGGAGGGCACCCCGCAGGACAATGGCACGGCTGTCGCCCGGGCAACGTTGACACGACAGGGACTGACCGGCGAGTTGAAGGATCTGGAGGTGATCTTTCGTGTCGAACGTCGCAAGGACACTCCGGTGCATTACGGCGGTCGCCTTGCCTTTCTGCTGGATGGCACCATGCTGCTCACCACAGGCGATGGTTTCTCCTATCGTCATGAAGCGCAGTCCATCACCAGTCAACTGGGCAAGACCCTGCGAATGACGGAAGACGGCAAGCCAGCGGTGGATAACCCATTCCCGGAAGCTCCGTATGTCTGGACTTATGGCCATCGCAATCCCCAGGGGCTGACGGTTACGAAGGACGGTACCGTGTGGCTGAACGAACATGGTCCCCAGGGTGGGGATGAACTCAATCGCATCGAACGTGGCAACAACTACGGCTGGCCTGCCATCTGTTACTGCCTCGACTACACCAACGCCTACGTCACACCATTCACGGAGTGGGCAGGCATGGAACAACCTGCGCATTACTGGCGCCCCTCGATAGCGCCGTCTGGGCTTGCAATCTACGAAGGTGATCGGTTCCCGGAGTGGCAGGGAGATTTTTTCACTGGTGCACTCGTCAACAAGGACGTCAGCCGATTGCATCAAACGGCAGACGGAAAACTCGAAGAAGAAAAACTGTTTGGTGAAGTCGGAGAACGCGTTCGGGACGTCCGGTCAGGTCCGGATGGTGCCCTCTACTTCACGGTGGAAGGTCCCAATGGTCGGATCATGCGGGCCGTTTCGGATGCTCCGTATTCGGTCTCAGAGCCAGTGTCAGAGGCGGCGTCAGCGCCGGATGAAGCGTCTGAGTCTACGGACGAACCCGAAGCCGCCTCGACCGAGCCGGTTTCGGATTAGGACCCGTCCCGGGTGGCACCGATCAACGATTCGGTGTCACGGTCTGGCCTCCTTGCCCATGACCACACATCCACTGGCGCCGAACATGCCGCCAACACCCAGACAGAGCGCAACTTCCACGTCTGCAATCTGTGCCGCGGCTTCCCCGCGTACCTGGCGCACGCTCTCCTGAAGCGCGTACATGCCGTACATCCCCGAATGCATGTAGGAGAGTCCGCCACCATTGGTATTGGTGGGTAGCCGTCCGCCGGGAGCCGTATTGCCTTCGGCAATGAACGCCCCCGCCTCGCCGCGCTTGCAGAAGCCGAGGTCTTCCAGCCCGTAGATCGGCAGGTGCGCAAAGGCGTCGTAGATCATCAGATGATCCACATCCGCATGGACAATACCGGCTTCACGCATCGCATCACGGCCGGCTTCGCGGAAAGCCCGCGAACTGGTCAGGTCTTCCATCTGACTGATGATCGGAGTTTCCGAACTTTCTCCGGTACCCCGGATGTGCACAGGAGGTTTCGGAAAATCCCTGGCGCGATCTGCCGAGGTCAGGATCAGTGCACCACCGCCGTCCGTAACCAGACAACACTCGAGCAGATGAAAAGGATAGGCAATCATGCGCGACTTGAGTACGTCCTCGACCGTGATCAACTCGCGCATTGAGGCTCTTGGATTGCGGTTTGCCCATTGCCGCTGAACAACGGCCACCATCGCCAGCTGTTCGTGGGTCAGACCGAAGTCCTTCATGTACCGGAGCACGGGAATGGTGAACATGGTGGGTGGTCCAACCACCCCAAACGGCGCCTCAAACTGGCCGCCGAACGACGCCGGCGCCGGGGCGAACCCGGATTTGCCGACTCGTGAACGACCACTTTCGCCATGGGTGATCAATACTGTACTGCAATGACCCGCCTGGATGGCGGCGACGGCGTGCCGTACATGCACCATGAAAGAACAGCCGCCAACCGAAGTGCCATCAACCCATCTTGGCCGGAGGCCAAGATACTGGGCGACTTCGGTCGGTCGAAAGCCAGCGGTCGCAAAGCCGTCAATATCCCGGGCGTTGATGCCGGCGTCGGCAAATGCATTCAGCGCTGCATCGGCATGCAACTGGAGTTCACTGAGGTTCGGGATGACACCAAGGTCCGTGGTTTCAGCCGCGCCGACAATCACAACTCCGGTCATCGTGCGGTTCCCGGTGGTTGAACGATTGGTTGAACGATTGGTTGAATGAGCGGACGAAAGAGTGGCAATGTGATGTCCTCGGTCTGTTTCAGAAACACCACCTCCAAAGGCATATCCAGCTCAAGTGCCTCAGGGGTCTGGGCACATTCGACGATATTACTCATCATGCGCGGTCCTTCTGCCAGCTTGACCAGCGCGATGGCATATGGCTCGGTCCAGGCCGGATGCGGACGATGATTGATGACGTAACTCTCCAGCGTGCCGTGACCACTGGCGCGATAGATCAAAACGTTTCGACTGCTGCATTCGGGACAGAACGGCCGAGGCGGAAAATAGCTGGCCTGGCAGTCGTTGCATCGTTGCAACCTCAGTTCCCCAGCTCTCGTACCTGCCCAGAAATGTTCAGTTTCCGGGGTAGGACGCGGTAACGGTCGCTCTGCCATATACTCCTCATTCATCGCTGTGACGACGCAGTATCCCAACGCCGGCAACCCACGTGCAAGCCAACCTCACATCTCCCCTGCGTGTCATGCTGGTGATCAGCGATCTTGGTTACGGTGGTGCCGAACGCCAGGTTGTCGCGCTGGCCAATGGTCTGGGAAGCCTTGGCATCGAATCCTTCGTGGCAACACTTTCCGCACACACACCGCTCGCTGACCAGTTGAAAAATGCAGACTGCCTGCATGTGGTGGGTCGATCACCATTTCGACTGGCGCGTCTTCTGAAGGACCTCAACATCGACGTCGTGCATGGTTTTCTGCTGGACGCCGAGATACTCAGTCGCCTGGCTGCCCGCCTCTCGGGTGGCGTTCGCGTCATTGGTTCTGAACGCAGCACCCGACACAACTATACGTGGTGGCAGCGAGGCCTGTACAAGCTGACAGGAAAAGTCATGTCCCGCTGTATTGCCAATACTCAGGAAGGTGCTCAATGGCATGCCAGGACATTCGGATTACCGGTAAATCGTTACCAGATCGTACGCAACGGTGTTGATACTATTCGTTTTGCACCGGGTGAGGCGGCCGAGATTCGGCAAAAACTTGGTGTGTCCTCCACCGATTTCCTGATCGGGATGTTTGCCAGCTTCAAACCTGTCAAGAACCACACGTTACTGATCGAAGCACTGGCTCTGCTGAACGAGCGAGGGATTTTCTGCAAGGTTTTGCTGGTGGGAGACCGTATGCAGCGTGGGCGACACGCGCACTCCGGTCTGGTTGCCCGCATCGAGACGCAGATCCGGGATCTGCACCTGGAGAATCAGGTCATCATGATCGGACACCAGGTCGATATCGAAAGGTTGTACCGGGCCTGCACACTGACAGTGCTGCCTTCGGACTACGAGGGGACTCCAAACGTGGTGATCGAATCCATGGCCTGTGGCATACCGGCCGTAGTCAGTGATGTGACAGGCAATCGGGAAGCGATTGTCGAAGGCGAAGGGGGTGTCCTGTTCACAGCTGGCAGTTCCGAGGCACTGACTGAAGCGTTGGAGCGCTTGTTGAAAGATCCCATACGGCTGGCAACGATGCAAAATACCGCACGAGCGGTAGCCATCAACCGATTTGGCCTGGCGCGGATGCTGGAAGAGATGGCATCCGCATACCGGTCACTGCCCTGAACACGCGCGCTCAAGCCTCCTACTGCGCAGCCTTGAGAGCTCAGCTCGCGGCAGGCAACTGCTTCTGAATTGTCGCCGCATCGAAATACTCATTCCAGATGGAAATCTGGCCGTTGTGTACTTCAAACACTCCAGTGACCGGCAACTCGATCCAGCCGGTTGGCAGCCGATGCCGTTCCAGGCGTTCCAGAAAGACGATCGGACCTGCTGCAGTTTCACGAAGAACCACAAACACGTTTTCGAGCATCATGGAAAAAAACGGTTCGAGCATCGCTCGGACACCGGCCGGACCGTTCACCGTGCCAAGCGGACCATTGGTGGAGGCACACTCACTGCTGACATATTTCAACGCGGAGTCGTAATCCATCTTTTCCATCGAGGCCATGAAGGCTTGGACGATTGCAAGCGGGGAACCAGGTGAGGGGCTCATGTAAATTCCTTGGCTGTGTAGTTTTCTTCGATAACGCACAGCGTGGGTGAATCAGGAATCCCGAGATTCAGGTGCATACCCGTGGCTGTGGGGCCAGGGAAGTTTCCTCGACAGGCAAACCCCGGACAACTACCTCAGGGGTCATACCAAGCCGATTTTTCATACGTGCTCGTCCCCTCGGGGTCTATTCGGGGCTCACGCGGTACACGGCATTGGCAAGATCATCCGAGACGAGGAGATCGCCCTCCTTCGTGATCAGTACGTCGTTCGGTCGGCCAAGCGCTTTGCCACCCCGCAGAAATCCGGTCATGAATGGCTTGAGAGTCAGGGTGCCTTCGGCATCAGGCACCAGCGCTGACACCCTGTAGCCCACCTTTTCAGATCGGTTCCAGCTGCCATGCTCGGCAATCAGAACCGCGCCTTCCCACGCTTTGCCCAATGCACTACCGGTATTGAATGTGAGTCCGAGTGCTGCAGAGTGCGCCTGGATGGTGTAGCTCGGTTTGGTGAATTTTTCGGGATCAACCGCTTGGCCAAACTCTGGATCAGGAATGGTTCCGGCGTGTATGAATGGGTAGCCAAAATGCTGGCCTTTCAATGTGACGATGTTGACCTCTTCTGGAGGTACATCATCACCCATCATGTCCCGACCATTGTCGGTAAACCAGAGCTGTCCCGTCACCGGATGGAATGCCAGACCGACACTGTTGCGGATACCTTCCACAAACGGCTCAACCACGCCGGTATCCGGATCCATCCGAAGGATCGATGCAAACCGCGGATCCCTGCTCTTGCAGATATTGCACGGTGCTCCGACCGGTACATACAGTTGCCCATCCGGCCCGAAGCGAAGGTACTTCCATCCGTGGTGTTGCTTGTCAGGCAGTTTATCCGTCAACAGACGTGCGGCTTTCGATTCCAGGGCATTTTCCACCACCCAGATTTCATTCAGCGCACCGACGTAGAGATCTTCTCGACCATTGTATTCACGCAGTGCGATGCCGCTGGGCAGATTGAGTCCTTCGAGCAGAATCTCGACGTTGCGGGCCTTGCCTGCGTGGTCGAGTTGCAGTCGGTAAACAACCCCTTGTTTGAAAGTTCCGACAAACAGCGTTTGTTCATCTTTGGAGAGGGCAAGCTGACGTGCGTCTGGCAGCGCATCCGCGACCAGTTCAACGTGCAGGCCATCAGGAACAACAAGCCGCTCAACCAGTCCGGATGGTCTCTTCTCGGCTGCTTCCACGCCAGTGAAGAAGGCTAGCGGGATGAGTACAGTCAGAGCGAACCGAAGGACTTGTCTGTGCACGAGTACGCACCTTGATCGGGAGGAAATGCATCATACATTGATGTCGGAGGGCAACAGAGCGCGGAAGTGCGTTTACAAAGCCACCTCCTGGAGCTTCAAGTGGCAGGTTCAAGCGGTTCGTTCGGTAGCCACACATTCAGTTCCTGCGCGATCTCCTTGACCCGTTGACGCACTCCGTGTCGATGGTGAAACCACGCAGCGTTCAACGCCTCGAATTCAAGTGACATCGGACTCAGACGATTCGCCGGAAATATGGCACCCACCACACAAGCCGCGTCACAGACCCCGCAGTCGGTGCAGCGGGCCGGGTCGATAAAGGACATATGGTCCACAGTCTCGGAGAATACGCACTGCTCAGGACACACAGCAATGCAGGCCTCGCCCTTTACTCCGATGCAAGCGTCAGTAATTACATAGGTCAACGAAAAGCAACTCTGTGGGTTCCGATAAAAGCAGGCTAACGGCGCATCAACCGCCCGGCCATACGAAGAAGCCACTACCACACGCGGGTTGGATATGACTGCATGTGCATCGACAATCCACCGTGGCTCCCAATCTTCAGGAAGTGCCGCGCGAGCTCCAACCACATACCCGCCACTCTGTTCAGTAAGACGGAGCGCCTTCCGGCGCGCCACCCTGTCTTTGCCGGCATCTCGGCTTCCTCACGACGAACCGTTACAAGTTCGTGAAAGACGGCGGGGTGGAAATACGAAAGACAGGCTACTGCCGGCCTTTCCGACGGCGCTTGTAGTCGGCCGACAGCAATCGAGACCGAGCCGGCGCGACCGTGAATAGGACAGGAAGCCGTTCATTGCCCATGCAGCAGGTCTGACCAGCGCGCGATCTGATGCGGTGCGCCTGCTTTGCTCTGATCGTTACACATCAGACCGACTGACCAATATGTCTGGTCGGCCAACTTCGCTTCAGACAGGTCAAGATTGTTGAAATTGACCAACTTTAATGCCCGTACACACTGGTGTTGCTTTCAGATTTTCACCATCACCTTGTTTTTTCCAGGAGGCCAGAAAGCTTGCCATACGAACAGGCCGAAGCTGGCAGCACCCACGGCGAAAAGGATGTCTCCTGGTACACGTGCCCAGACGAATCCCTCCATTACCGTGCTGTGCATGAACTCTGCAGAGCGCGCATAGGCATAGTAGTGGGAAATGCTGGCATACGTTTGCCATAGCCCCTGCGGTAGCAATGAAAGGAAGGTCATCATCGCCAAGCCGATGTTCATGCTCCAGAAGGCCACCTTCAGGTAACGTTGGTTCCAGTGCCGAAGATCAGTCAGACCACGCATGCAATACAACATCAGTCCCAACCCAAGCATGCCGTAGACCCCGAATAGCGCCGCGTGGCCGTGATTCGCGGTGGTATTCAGTCCCTGCATGTAATACAACGCAATCGGTGGATTGATCAGAAACCCGAACATACCAGCACCGATCAGATTCCAGACCAGCACAGAGGAAAAAAACATGAACGGCCAGTGGTAGTTACTTTCCCATAGGCTTTGTTCCTTGATCCTCGCGTGATTGTAGGCTTCAAAACCGACCACCATCAAAGGTACTACTTCCAACGCAGAGAAGGTCGCTCCGATTGCCAGTATTGCCAGTGGTGTGCCACTGAAATAAAGATGATGAAAAGTACCTAGAACCCCTCCACATAAAAAAATGATAGTTGCGAACAGGACCATTGTCGTCGCAACAGTCGTGCGTAGCAGACCCATGCGTACGAAGAGCGTCGAGACAATCGCTGTCGCTAATACCTCGAATACGCCTTCAACCCAAAGATGCACCACCCACCAGCGCCAATATTCAATGACGCTGATGTGTGTATGCTCACCCCAGAACAGACCGGCTCCATATAACAAACCGATGCTGAGCGTAGCGAGTGTCACGAGAAACAGTAATGAACGATTGGCGCCACCAACAAGCGATGGCCAAAGCGCTCGGAGCACCAGCAATACCCAGAGCAGAAGGCCGACAAAGAGATAGATCTGCCAGAACCGACCCAAGTCCACATACTCATAGCCTTGGTGCCCGAACCAGAAGTTGATCGTTAGATCATCGATGAAACCATGTACTGCTGCCCACTGCCCGGCAAAAGAACTCACAACGATCACCAGCAAACTGACAAACAGGAAGTTAACGCCCAGATTTTGCAACCTTGGTTCATGACCGGAAATCAGTGGCGCGACATAGAGGCCCGTTGCCAGCCAGGCGGTGGCGATCCAGAGGACGGCCAGTTGGGTATGCCAGGTGCGGGCAATGCTATAGGGTAGATAATCGACCAGAGGCAAGCCGTACAGTCCTTGTCCTTCGATAGCGTAATGGGCTGTTACAACACCCAGGACGATCTGAATCAGGAACAGAGAAGTGACCAACCAAAAGTACTTGGAGGTGGCTCGCATGGACGGGGTGATTTTTGCCGTACCTAACACGTCTTCTTGTGCGACTCCTTGTTGGGGCGGTATGTCTTCCCGCCAGTGATCGTATTGTCTTGCGTAGTACCAGACGAGCGCTCCGATACCGGCCAGCAGCAGGAATATCGAGATGAGGCTCCATAGGATGATGCCGGCAGAGGGTGTATTGCCAACCAATGGATCGTACGGCCAATTGCTCGTATAGCTGATGTCGTCGTCCGGACGATTGGTCACAGCGCTCCATGCAGACCAGAAGAAAAACGCACAGAGCGCGTTTGCATCTTCAAGGCCCAGTGTCGAGTGCAGCGGGAAAGCATACTGTTCCCGCAGGATCAGCGCAGAGTCGGTAGAACCTTGGAACAACTGTTGGTAGTGGGAGGAGACTTCGCCAATGGCTTGTGCTCGAAGCGGGCTGAGGCTCACCTGGTCTGTGGCTTCATCGTAGGTGTTGCTCCGCATTTGTTGCTGGACCAAGGCCTCACTGATCTGCGTCCGGGCACTGGCGGGTTGATCTGCAATCGGCTCTGCTGCAATCAACCGCAACAAGACACTCGCTTCGCGATGTAACCAGTCAGCACTCCAATCCGGAGCCAGATAGCTTCCGTGCCCCCAGATTGAACCCTGTTGCATGCCACCCAGTGATTGCCAGACGTTTTGACCACGCTGAATGTCAGCACGAGTGAAAATCACTTCACCCGTCGTAGTGACATAACGCTCCGGAATCGGCGGTGCCGCGTGATAGATTTCGCGACCAAACCAAAGCAGCACCGAGAACATGAGAGTCATGCTGACACCCAGAATCCACCAAAGCCGTGGAATCGAGAAGGTGTTCCGATAGGTTGCCGTCATTGCGTCCTCGTTATCTCGTCGGTCCGTCTGACCAACGGCGAAGCGATCCTTGTTCAGAGACACCAGATCGCTGTCTTTCTGAGCGGCGAAGTCAAAAGCGGGTTGCAGGGC